>Ga0335069_10000307_pt1 | contig 84887 bp, 141 predicted proteins | sample Lox_Sample_11_FD_206714 | JGI IMG/M metagenome (GOLD analysis project Ga0335069, IMG submission 206714) | Soil microbial communities from Loxahatchee National Wildlife Refuge, Florida, United States - Lox_Sample_1.1 | ecosystem: Environmental > Terrestrial > Soil > Wetlands | place: USA... | reverse complement strand
ATCCCGAAGATTAAACTTAATCAATTTGAGGAGGGTTTTTTGAAAATGATATTAACCGTTTGGTATTTAATAGGTTTCTTTTTAAGTTTATGTATATATTATTTTAGTGATGATCAAATAACCATTGGTGATTTGGTTAAATCATCGTTTTTAGCAATTTTAGGGCCAATAATACTTTTGGGAATTATATTATTCCAAACGGTAAGTTGGTTGATCAAGAATGAAGATTATATTTTAATTGAAAGGAAAAAAGATAATGACTCTGGAAGAAGCACTTAATGAAATTGAAGTTCTAAAACTTAAGAATTCTAAACTTCAACATAGAGTTGACTTTTTAGAAGATCTTGTGTATACTGAGACAATGGAGGATTATGATAATGAAAGTGATTATGATTACGATTTTGATCCTTTTCTTGACAAGTATCGCTAATGCCGGTTTAACAATCAATACTCTTTGGAAATATGGTGTAAACGGATATAGTGAATCTGGTGTAAGTCAAAGTAGTTCACAATCTAGTAGTATAAAAACTAAGAAAACTACTACATCTACTAGTAGTTCTAGTTCTGTAGACACTTTAAATGTGGATAATAGATACCAAATTACACCTGGTATTGGATTTGAAGTTTCTCCTCAATATGATGGTGTCGTTTTAGGTGCTGGATATTACTTTGATAATACGGTACAAATGAACTTAGGATGGAAATTATTTTGATTATTTTATTAATAATTATAAGTTATATAATAAGTATTGCTATTTTTTATGGAGTGTTTGAAATTTGGGATTTTGAAGAGTCATTAGCTATAATTTGGCCTCTAATTCTCTCTTTCTTGATGATTTCTTTTATTGTATCATTATTAGCTCCAATATTAAATTTTTCTTATAAATTTGGAAAATGGATCGGGAGTAAATTAAATGTTTAAACGAAAGAAAAAAGAAGAATATAAAGAACCCGCAAAACCATCTCCCAGAATTCTTAAAGAATGGGAAGATCTTAGATTAGTAGAATCTTTTTGGCCTCAATATGATTATATTAAAAGAAGCGATGAAACTAAAAGTAGAATTATAGGTTATACTAGTGTTTTAACTTTAGAAGTTAAAGATAAAAATGCTATGGAAGAACCTTTTTGGGTTAGGTGTAAAAGAGAACATAGCGATGATCAATTTACAAATGAATTTGTTTTTAAAATTATAAGAAGATTATTAAATGTCCAATAAACTTAGTCACACCGCGGTCGAAAAATATCTAGAATGTTCATTATGTTATAAATTACATTATTTAGATGGTATACGTCCTGTGAGACAAAAATCCGCGTTACTTTTTGGTTCCGCACTCGATTCGGGACTTAATCATCTTCTTTTAACAAAAGATCTTGCGGAAGCAACAAATATTTTTCATAAACAATGGAGTAAGGTAAATGATGAAATGACTGATTTTTCTAAAAGTGATTTAGATCAAGAATTAATAGAATATTTTAGTGTAGAATGGTCTAATTTACATAGCGCATCTTGGCTTTCTCTTTTCTATAAAGGAAATTTATTTCTTGAACAATATTATAAAGATATCCTTCCTCGAATAAAGAAAGTCATAGCTGTCCAAGAAAGAATGAGTCTTAAAAATGCCGATGGTGATGAAATAACAGGAATATTGGATTTAATTGTTAAATGGGAAGATGGAAAGACATATTTATTAGATAATAAATCATCCAGTGTAAAATATGCTCCTGATAGTGCAAAAATGGGACAACAATTACCTTTGTCCTATTATATTGTAAAGGATAAATATAAACTTGATGGTGTTGGATATATTGTAATGTCCAAGAAAATTAATAAAAATAAAGTGAAAAAATGTAAAAAATGTGGTATGATATGTGAAACAAATCATAAAACTTGCAATGAAAATATACCCGATTTAACTGAAAAAGGCCCTATTTATAATAGATGTAATGGAGAATTTGATGTTACTATTAATCCTAGTGTTGATATTGATATTATATTAAACCAAGTAGATGAATCAGATGAAAAACGTGTTATAGAAACATTTGATGATGTAAATAATAAAATTATTAATAAAGAATTTGCAACCGAGCATAGAAAAGAACTTAATAAGTATTATCAACGATGTTCATATTATAATTATTATGAAGGAAATCCTGAGTTCATAAAACTTCCAAAAAAGGAGAAAAAGAATGAAAAAGATCTTTAAACCTTCTGATTTTACTTATTTTGAAGATAATACTGATAGATTAGTGGCCGCGACTATTGCTCAAGATAAAGTAGAGAAACTCCTTCAATATATTGTCAAAGATCCAACAAGAGGTGCAACGGGTGATTATGCTCAAGGATATCGTGCGGCTCTTAAAGATATTATGAATGAATTGGAAGAAAAATGAAGCTCATCATAATGGTTGGAATGCCCGGAAGTGGAAAATCTACTTTTGCAGCTAAGTATAATAATTATATGGTAGTCAACCAAGACAAAATGGGCGATCGTTTAAAATGTTTAGAAGCTTTTAGAAAAGCGGCCAGAGAAGGTCAAAATATTATAGTAGACAGATGCAACATAAATCGTCTTCAGAGGTCTATATGGATACGTGAAGCCCAAAGATTTGGAATCAAAGATATCAACGCTGTATATTTGGCAGTAAATCCTGAAGTGTGCGTCAAACGGATATCAGAACGAAAAAATCATCCAACCATTAAAGAAAACTTTTCTCTTGAAAAAAATCAAGAAATTGTATATAATTTTACAAAGACTTTCGAGATACCTCAGATTGAAGAAGGTTTTAACAAGATTTTAATTATAAAAAATGATTGAATTAGAAATTGGAAAAGAATATAACTATTTAACTGTTCTAGAAAAAATGGAAGGATATTTTTATCTTTTAAAATGTCGTTGTGGAAAAGAGAAAAAAGCTAAAAAATATGATATATTAACTGGAAATATTAAAACTTGTGGATGTCGAACAAAAAATTCTAAAATGGCTGGATTTAATACTTTATATTCTAAGTATAAACATGGAGCTAAAAAAAGAAATTTAGAATGGAATTTATCTGTTGAACAATTTGAAAATTTTATTTCTAAAAATTGTTATTATTGTAATTCAATTCCCAAACAAACCATGTATTCAGACGCAAATAAATGTCAAAAAAGTAAATGTATCTATAATGGAATTGATAGAATAGATAATAATAAAGGATATACATTAGAAAATTGTGTAACTTCTTGTAAACGCTGTAATTATTTTAAACATATAGATCCACAAGGAGATTTTTTCTCTTGGATTAAAAATACATATCATTTTCTAAAAGATTGTGGTAAATTATAGACAATGAATAAAATTAACGAAATATTTCTTATAATTACTGCTATTCTTGTTTGTCTATGGATTAGTATGGTATCTGATGCTCAAGAACGAATTAAAGTCTTAGTTATAGATACAGGTGTCGATACTTCTCATAAAGAAATTAAATCACACGTAAAAGAACCTTGGGATCTTAATTATTTAGATGATAATGGCCATGGAACAGCCATCGCTGGTCTTATTTTAAAAGAAACTTGTAATCAAATTGAACTAGTTAGTTGTAGATATTATTTTCCTTGGGATCGAAATTATATTGAACCCTCAAATAACTGTTTTAGACGCGCTTTAAATGAAAATATTAACTATATTAATTATTCTTCTACTGGTGAAGAGTCAAATGAAAAAGAAAAAGAGCTTATAAAGAGTTTAACAGATAAAGGTGTAATAATTACGGTAGCCGCTGGTAATCAATCTAAAAATTTAACACAAACTGGCGAATGTAAAGGAGCCTTTCCCGCGTGTTATTTGTTTCCCAATTTATTTGTTGTTCAAAATATAGATAAAAACGAAAAATTAGATTATAGAAGTAATTATCTCACACATCCAAACGCAAGATCGGAAATGGGAGTCGATGTACCTGTTTTATTACCTAAAAATCAAGTTGGAAAGTTAACTGGAACATCTATTTCGGCTGCCAAATATATGAATTCTTTATTACTAAAAAGATGCTGGGAATTGAACAAATAAACTTGCATTTCCAGAAGAATTTTGTTATTATATGTAACAAGAGGTAAAAATGAGCGAAAAAGTATATGTACATGAATTAGAGATGTTAAAAACTTCTGATAAAATTGTAATTGAAATTAAAGCTGAAAGTGAAAATGCTCGTAGAGCTTTTTTAAAGAAATTTTTAGAAGATACTGAGGATCAATATTTTACAGATCCAGGCAATCCAAAACGCGTCTTAAAGAAACAATATATCTATAGTTGTACACTAAAAGAGGAAAGATAATATGGGAAAAATGAAAGAAGCATTATTAGAAGATAATATCGGAAATACCGTTGATGAAGTTCAATTAACACATAATGCCATTAGTATGTGTCATATTCCAGGTGAAGGATGGTCTTTGGTAGTTATTAAGTATAATCCTGTAACTGGAGATGTAGGAACTCCTGAAAAAAGACGCACTGGTGAAGGTTTAGCTTATATTAAAGAACGTTTTAAAATTGATGCTGTAAATCCTGCTGAACTTGATGGTTTAGATATTTTTAATAATTCTGGGAATAAATGGTAAGGAGATAAAAATGACTAGAAGTGAAACAATTACAAAACTAGCCGCGGCGCTTGTAAAAGCACAATCTGAAATGGGGAATGCAACAAAAGGATCTTCTAATCCTTTTTTTAAAAGCTCTTATGCAGATCTTAATGCGATTCGTGAAGCAGTTCTTCCTCCTCTAAATCGTAATGGAATTGTTGCTCTACAACCTACAGTCGTAGTTGATGGTAAAAATTATGTAGAAACAACTCTTATGCATGAATCTGGTGAGTTTCTAAGTAGCCTTACAGAAATTAAGGTAGGAAAATTAAACGATCCCCAAGCTGAAGGTTCTGGAATTTCTTATGCTAGACGTTATGGACTTCAATCCTTTGTAAATATGGGTGCCAAAGACGACGATGGCGAAGCTGCGACAAATAGAAGTACAACTCCTAAAGATGCTCCTGTTCCAACGGGTCGCAAAGCCGCAAGCTTTGCTAAAGAAGCCAAAAAAGCTGAAGTACCAGCCGAACCTACACTTCCTGTAGCAGCTAAAGCTAATGGTTCCGCGAAGGTTAATGGAACAACTGCAACGGTAGATGGCTGGGAATAATAAATGGAAGAAAATAAAACAGAAGAAATTCAAAAGGCTTTTTCTGAGGTTGCGGCTGAATTTGCAGAAGAAACTGGAAAGTTAGCTGAAGAAAAACCTGAAGAACTTAAAGCTGAAAATCTTCCTCAAGATCAACAAATGGAATTTAATGCTAAGTTCTTTAAAATGTATACAATGTATTTTCATAATCTTATAGATGGACTTCCTAAGAAAGCTGCCGCGAGAGTCATTAAAACTCTTATGGCTTATCCATTGGAAACTGGAAAGTTAAAATGGAAAGATAAAAAAGAAGAAGATGCATTTTTTATTGGAAATCAATTACTAGAAGTTAAATATTTGATGTATAAGTATATTATTAACGAACAAATGGCTAAAGAAACTTTAGATAAATTAAAGAAAGATGTTAAAGAGGAGAAAAAAGAAAATGGCTAAAAATCGTAGAGTTAAATTGGGTTCTGTAACCAAGAAAAAAGATGGACGATTTGTAATTAAAGCTTATATTAAAGATAAAGACGGTAATCCAGGAAGCTACGTTCTTCGTGATGGACAATATATTAATTTGGAAACCAAAGCTGAACAATTATCTGATCTTCAAAATCTTTTAAAAGCTGAAAAAATTGATGCAGATACTTTTAAGTATTTGAAAGAAAGGGTTGAAAAGATTCCTGAATACGTTAAGTTTGAAGCGGTAGTTACAGAAGAAAAATAAATACTCACCATAGGACAGGAAGTTCTATTAGACCCCTAACCTCAAGGATGAGACTTGGGGTTCTTTTTTATCAGGAGTATGAATGCAAATGACTCAATATGTCAGAATCACAAAAACCTTAGACGATCCAGGTATTTTAATAAATTCTTCAGCGAAATTTCCTGTAAAAAATCCAGACGTGGATCACTATGCAAGTATTTTTTATTACAATGATGATCATGCTAAACAATTTCAAGCAAAGAAAAGTGTATCAGGTATAAAAGATGTAATGACCGATCAATTGGTATTTGATTTTGATAGTAAGGATGATTTAGAACTAGCTCGTAAAGATGCATTAACTCTTGTCCAAAGACTTCGTGAGCAATTTCATATCCAACCTAAAAACATTGAATTATATTTCTCGGGACAAAAGGGATTTACTGTAAAACTTCAAGTTTCCAAACTTTTAACACCTAATCAAGTCGCGCACTTAGCATTAAATATTTTAGGAAAAGATTTAAAAACGTTGGATAAGGGGCTTTATAATGCTTCTAGAATTCTTCGTATTCCTAATACGCGTCATCAAAAGAGTGGTTTATTCAAAATACCTATATCTTATTCAATACTTAATAAATCATCCATAGAACAAATAAAAGAATTAGCCCTAGAACCTAAAGAATTACAGCCTCTAGAAGGCTCTATAACAATACCGGAGGATATGTTAGTGGTTCCAGAAGAAAAAACTCAACCTAAGAAGAATTACGATGTTACAGATATATCTAAAAAGCCTTCTCAATGGAAGAATTGTAAATGGTCTTTAGCTCAAGGTCATTTTAAAACTGGAGAAAGACATTCAGCATTGATGGTATTAGCTTCAACGTGTAGAGGTCTAGGATTTACTAAAGAAATGACATATGACTTATGTAAAGGAGCATTACGACGTTCTATTGATCTTTATGGACAAGGTACAACAGATAAATCTGAACTTTATAAGAATATTATTGAAGATACAGTATTTACGGATAGTTGGGAAGGAGGTCAATATACTTGTAAAAAAGCTGGGTGGTTACAAGACTATTGTAATCAATTAGGAGAACATTCTTGTAAAGATCGAAATATTGAAGATAAACCCTTTGTTAAATTCGACGAAATGTTCGATGATTTGGTGAAATTTTCACAAGATTTTGAGAAGAATATTATTAAAACCGGAATTGTAAAACTTGATGAAAAACTAATACTTGCAACCTCTACATTAAATGGGCTACTTGGTCAACCTGGCGCGGGTAAAACTACTATGGCAATGAATTATCTTAAGTATAGTTCTAAAATGGGAATTCCTTCAGCTTTCTTTTCTTTGGATATGGGAAAACCTATAGTAACAGCTAAAATTATCCAACAAAAGACTGGATTTGATTTTAAAGAAGCTCTTAATTTTGTCAAAACACAACCTGAAGAAGCAAGACTTCTTGCGAACTCTATTATGAAGGAAGATTATACAAATGTTAACTTTACTTTCCGCGCTGGTCTCACTGCTAGTGATATGAAAGAAATGATAAGACAACAAGAAGAAATTATTGGAAAGAAGGTAAAGCTTGTAATTGTAGATTATCTAGAATGTATTGCTGGACCTTATGGAGATCAAACTGCAAATACTGGATTCATTGCTAATACTTTAAAAGACTTGGCAAATGAACTAGAAGTATGTATACTATTATTGCTCCAAACTCAAAAACATTCAACTCCTGAAGTATCTGATCCATTAATGAGTTTAAAAGGAGTTAAAGGATCGAGTGTTATTGAACAAAGTTGTACAACGATTTTAACACTTTGGAGAGAAGGTTATTCTCCTAAATATGCAGAGGATGATAGATATATTTCTTTTGCTATTGTTAAAAATCGTTTTGGAAGTTTATGGAGTGGAGATTTTAGCTGGAATGGAGTAACTGGAGAGATAAATTCTTTAACAGAAGAACAAGTAGAAGAACTAAGAGCTTTTAGAAAGAAAAAGAGAGATGATAAAACTGCTGAAATTTTGGAAACAAATAAAGCCTGGGAGTAATATGAGTAAAAAAGATGATCAAGACTTTGTCCAAAATGTGTTTGCGGCCAATTTTATGGGCCAACAGGTTGAATTTATTTTATCGGTGTATTTTAAAAGTGAAGATCATAGTGAAGAAGGTAGTTTAATTCAACAAAATCCTTTAGCCGTTAGAGGTTTTGTTCTTGATATTGATGATACTTATATATATCTTGGAGATACTCCAGATGGAATTACAAGATTTTTAAGAAAAGATTTAATCGCTGGAGGGGATATCGTTAAAGACAGTGATGGATTTGATGAAATTCTTAGTCAACTCCCTACAGATGGAACGAGTAATTAATAATGATGAATGAAAGACTCATCTATGGTAAAGATCCTATGCCTTATATCACGAGTATCGAGCCTGAAGTTGAATCTTTAAAAATTTGGCAACGTTTTCCAGATGGATCTTTAAAAGAATCTAGCATTCCTAATAAATACTGGATTTTATCTGCGAATCCTATAGATAAATCTTGGGTAAAACTTAAAGGTGATCTTTATTATAAATGGGGAAAGCAATATAGAACTTTACCTGAAATGAAACAGGCTAAATTCTTTTTAAATCAAGATGGTGAAGATGTTTTTTGTATTAATGATGGAAAAGAATCTTCCATGGTCAACAAAGGTTTAACTTATTATAAAGGTTTAAAGCCCAAAGATCTTTCTGTTCTTTCTTTTGATATAGAAACCACAAGTTTAGACCCTGAAATTCCCGAAGCTAAACTCCTTTTAATTTCCAATACCTTTCGTCACCAAGGAAAAATATATAAACATCTATTCGCCTATGATGATTATGAAGATGAAGGTGCGATGATTGATGACTGGTGTGAGTATGTAAGACTTTGGAATCCCGATTGTCTTATTGGACACAATGTTTTCTGTTTTGATTTACCTTATTTATATAGCCGCGCGAAGAAATTTAAAACTAATCTTTATCTAGGTCGTGATGAAAGTCCCATAAAGTTCAATAAATATTCAAGTTATAAACGTAAAGATCAAACTCAAGACATTGAATTTAAAAGTTCTAAAGTTTATGGCCGAGAAATTGTAGATACCTATTTTCTATCCATTGATTATGATATTGTTGAAAAGAAATATGATAGTTATGGATTAAAGTATATTGTTAATAAAGAAAAACTTGAAAAACCTGGTCGAACATTTTATGATGCAAATCAAATACGCTTTAAATATCATATCCCTGAAGAATGGGTCAAAATAAAAGAATATTGCGTAGATGATAGCGACGATGCTCTTGCGTTGTTTGATTTAATGTGTCCAGCTAAGTTTTATCTTTCCCAAAGTGTTCCAAAGAGTTTTCAGGAAATGATTTGTAGTGCAAGTGGCTCACAACTCAATTCTTTTTTATTGAGAAGTTATATCCAAGAAGCGCATAGTGTTCCTAAAGCTAGTGAGGTTGAATATGTGAAAGGGGGCATTAGTTTTGGTATTCCTGGAATATATAGTAATGTCATAAAGATAGATCTTAAATCTGCATATCCTTCGCAAATATTACGTTTTAAACTTTATGATAAAGAAAAAGATCCCAATGGTAATTTCTATAAAATGGTTCATCATTTTACTTATGAACGATTTGAGCTTAAGGATAAATATAAAGAAACTAAAGACCGCTATTATTACGATCGTGAACAAGCCAATAAAATTGTTATCAATAGTGCATATGGTCTTTGTAATACTGCTGGTCTTAATTTTAATTGTTTGTGGATGGCAAAAAAGATTACCAAAGAGACGCGAGATATAATAGAATTTAGTTTGAAATGGGCTTCTGGAAAAGATATGGAATTTTATAAGCAATATATGAAGGAGAACAAAGATGAGTCTAGTGAAGTGTAAAGTTTGTGGTAGGGAATATTTCAAATCATCTATGGAATATCCTGATATTTGTTCTAAAGCTTGTATGAGAAAAAAGAAGTGAATAACTTTCAAATAGCCAATGTAGACACAGATTCGATCTCATTTTGTAAACCAGATGGTTCTTTTATTCCCTTAGAAGAACGAAAAGCTTTTATTAAGGATATTAACGATAAATCTCCAGAGTTTATGACTTGGAGTGATGACGGTTATTACAAAAAGGTTATAATTTTAAAAGCTAAAAATTATGTTCTCTTAGATGAAAAAGGTGAAATCAAATATAAAGGATCTGCCATAAAAGCCCCAGGAAAAGAATTAGCTTTGCGTGAATTTATTAAAGAAATGTTAAATTTAATGCTTAATGATAATGATAATTATCTAGATTTATACAATAAGTATGCCAAAGAGATTTTGGATATAAAAGATATTAAACGATTTGCTGCAAGAAAGACAATTACTGACAAAACTATGAATTCCCCAAGAACCAATGAATCCAAGATTAGAGATGCAATAGATAATACAGAATATGTTGAAGGTAATAGGATATGGGTTTATTTTAAAGAAGACGATAGTTTATCTCTTGTAGAAAATTTTGATGGTAATTATTCTCAAACAAAACTCTTGAAAAAACTTCACGATACTGTTAAAATATTTGCTAAGGTTATAGATATAAAAATGTTTCCAAATTATACACTTAAAAAAAATAAGGAATTATTGGAGAATTTAAGATGAATAAATTAAAACCCGGAGACAAAGTTCAATTAACCGCTAAATGTCATAGTTGGCATACTGAACATATTGTAGAAGTTTTTGAAACACCTAGTACTAGGGAATTTAGGAAAGAATATTACGAAGAAATTGCAATGTGGCTTTTATCTAAAGCTCGTAGAGTGAAACTTAAAGGTTTAGTTGTTGGATATGGTGCTCAAGATGATGATTTTAAAGATAAAAGAAATTTTGTAAGAGTAGAATTATTTTATAAAGATATGAGTTTAGACACATATTTTTCCGAAAAGGATTTAAAGAAACTTGCTTAGAAAAGGAACGGAATTCCCAAGAGTTAACGTGAATTTTGTTTTAAACACAGGTGGGATGGGGGACAACATAGCCGCACTTCCTGCAATGAAATTTATCCAAGATACCTATCCATGGGTTGTTCCTTATCTTTATGTTCCTGATTATTTCCTACCATTGGCTAGAAATATGTTACCTAATATGATTATTAGATCTTTTTCAAAGATGAAGAAATCATTCAATAGTAATTGGCCAGGTCGTCAAACTCGTCTTAAAGGACATGATAGTTTATCTACACATTTGGTGGATTATAATTTTAATTGTTTAGCTAATAAACAAGTTGGTCCTGAACATAAAAATTATCTTAAACTAGATTTGAATCCAATAAAAATTGAGAAGTTTGATTTACCGAAAGATTATGTAGTAATAACCACAGGCTTTACTGCAAAAATCCGTGAGTTTCTTCCTGAAAAAGTCAACGCAATTGTTAAATATCTCAATGAAAGAAATATGCCAGTGGTTTTTCTTGGAAGTCGTCAAGCAAATACTGGAGTCTCTGGAGTTGATGATATTATTGGAAATTTCAACAATGAAATAGATTACACAAAAGGTATAAGTTTAGTTGATAAAACTAGTCTTTTGGAAGCTGGAAAAATTATTGCGGGAAGTAAATGCATTATTGGACTTGATAATGGATTGCTCCATGTTGCTGGATGTACCGATACTCCTATAATTAGTGCTTATACTAGTGTAGCTCCACATCTTCGTTTACCATATAGAAACAATCAACTTGGGTGGAATTGTTATCCAATTGTTCCTCCAGAAACCTGTATAGATAGATTTTTTCAATCCAATATAGATTTTCTTTTTGACGTGGATCTCCGTTTTTGTTATTATGGAGATTACGAAATGATTAAATCTTTGAGAGTGGAAGATTTTATCGAAGCTTTGGAGAAGGTTTTGTGAAATTTTTAGAATTTACTGATATTAATGAGCACACAAGAATGATTCCAATTGCCGAAATACATTATTTGTCTAAATATAACAATTATGTAGAAATAAAAATGAAAGAATCTTTTTATTCAAATTTATCTTATAAAATATCATTAGATGAATATGAAAAAATTAAAAAGAATATTTTATGAGAAACGTAGGTGGAGAATCTAAAAAAACCTATGTCGAAAAGCTTTCCAATGGGTTTTTTCTAAAATATATGTGGGGCAACGGTCTTGATATTGGATATAAAGGTTATGAAGAAAATGTTGTGCCAATTTTAGCTGGTGCCATTGGAGTAGATCTTAATTATCCTGGCTATGACGGAATTCATCTTCCATTTCCAGATAATTCTCAACAACATGTCTATTCTTCCCATGTTTTAGAGCACATTTCTAATCGTGCGGAAGTTATTAGAGAATGGTTTAGAGTCGTAAAATCTGGCGGATATATTATTACTGTGGTGCCACATCAAGATTTATATGAAAAAAGAGCCCAGTTGCCTAGTCGTTGGAACCAAGATCATAAAGTGTTTTATCGACCGTCTAATTTATTGAAAGAATTTGAAGACGCGCTTTCTGTTAATGGTTTTAGAGTTCGTCACTTGCAAGATAATGACAAAGGTCATGATTATTCAACGCCCGAAGAAGTACATAGTCCTGGTCAATATGAAATAGAATTGGTGATTCAAAAACTATGAAAGTTTGTTTTATTGCTATATGCAGCGAGGAGTACTTAAAATACTACGACGTATTATATAATTCTTTAAAAAAACACGCTCCATATTATAAACAAATGTTTTTTTATATAGGCAATGATCAAAGACAATTAGATTATGATCAATATATTCATATAAATGACTGGTATAATGAATGTGATCCTTCTTATAATAGATTAGAACGCATTTGTAGTTTAAGAGCTAGAGCAGTTTTGGAAACTTTTAAAGAAGGATATGATGTAGTAGTTTTTCTCGGAGCTAAAGTTGAATTTTTTCAATTTCCAAATAAATTAATAGATCCATTTATTTATGGAAATACATGTCAAGCAGTAGTTACTCCTCATATCCTAGAACCCCTTCCAGAAGATGATAAATTTCCTAGTAATGCTTCAGTAAGTTTCACTGGACATATTTCAACAGATGTTATATCCTTTAGAAATTGTCCAGAAATTATTAAGTTCTTGGAATGGCAAGATGAAATAATGAAAACAAAGGTTAAAACAACAAAAGAAACCTATCTAGATCAAAGTTGGTTAAATTTCTTGCCTTTTTTTGTGGATAAGGTTAGAATACTTAGAGATCCAGGATATAATTATGCTTATTGGAGATATAAACCAGGAAATTTTATGAAATTAAATAACAGATATACAATTTTAAATGATTCTAATATAATGGGTAATTATTTTCATGAATTAACTTGTTTTCAATATAGTGGGTTAGATCTTAATCATCCTGAAAATATCAGTACTCACCAAAATCGTTATAAAGCCGAAGGTGATTTTTTAGAATTTCTTAGAGATTACGCGGAGAAAGTTAAATGAAAACAGATCTTAAATTAGCAAAAGAATTTTTTAAACGTCTCCATGAAAAAGGATTAGATGTTAGAATTCAAGATTATTCTGGAAGAAAAGCTGATTTTGATGGTAATGAAGATGAAGAATTTGATTGGAATGCAATGGGTTTTGAAGTTCAAGGATCATATGGAACTTGTCATTCTTATGATTTTTTAAATGGAAAATTTTATCGAATTATGGGATTTACTGAAGGTAATTGGCAAGATGAAATTGATTGGAAAAAATACATATGAAGTGTATAATTCCAGCTGCGGGCTTCGGAACCCGAATGTCCATGGCAATGAATAAATCCAAAGAAATGCTTCCAGATCCTGGATATAAACATCAACCTATCATCCAATATGCTCTAGATCTTTGTAAAGCTTTTAAAATGGAACCTCTTGTCATAACTCGTAAGGAAAAACAAGATCTTAGACAATATCTTTTTAATCAAGGAGTTGAGTTTATAGATATAGAAGTAAAAGGTGAATGGAATGAAACTGTTTTAGCTTCTAAAGATCACTGGGTTGAAAATAATATGTTAATTCTTCCAGACACTCGATTTAGCAGCTTTAAATGTATACAAGATATACAACGTGGCCTTGAACTTGGAAACAACGCTGTAATAGCCTTACACGAGGTTACAGACCCAGATAAATGGGGCATCATAACTCCTAGATATGTTTTATTAGAAAAACCTGATTACTTATCCAATGACACAAAATATTCAGCGTGGGGTTTAATTGGATTCAAGAAATCTTATGGACAAGAACTTTTTTCTAATGTAAAATGTTTAGATTTAAAGAATGTAGGATTTACATATTTAGATAAATTTGAGGATATAACTCGTGGCTAATAGAATTTTAGTCTTAGGAGATATATGCGTGGACGTAAATTATTATGGCAATGTCCATAAAATCTCTCCAGAAGCTCCTATTCCTATATTCTCCATAGAATCTAAAGAAGAAATTCCTGGAATGTCTGGAAATGTCATTAGAAATCTTGAAGCTGCGGGCAATGAAGTCATAAGCTATACAAAAGATAACTTTGAATATCCAACAACAAAGAAAAATAGATATTATGCAGGTAAGCATTATCTTTATAGAATTGATGAAGACAATACTGATGAACTCTCGAAAATGGAAAAATCCCTTCTTTTACGATTTATAAAAAGTAATAAAGATGTAAATGCAGTTATTCTTCAAGATTATAACAAAGGCTTCTTTACAGAAGAATTTATTCAAGAAATTATTAAAGCGATTAGAAATTACAATCCAAAGGCTGTAATTATAGCTGATGGTCATAAAAGTCGAGGATCTTCCTTTTATTGTGGTGTTGATTATTTAAAAGTTAATCAAAGTGAATATAATAAACTTTTTCCTAAACGTAACGATTATAAAATTTTAAAAACTATTGGAGAAAATGGTGCAGTTTTAATGCGAAAGGATTACGAAGATTATCATGTGCAACATAGAGTAGATAATGTTGTAGATGTAACTGGCGCAGGCGATACATTTGTTTCCTGGTTCACAAGCGAATTAGCTAAAGGTGAAACCGAAGAATGGGCGATGGATATTGCTTGTATAGCCGCCGGAGAATCTGTAAAGCATCTAGGATGCTATGCCCCAACTTTTGAAGAATTTTCTCATAATGTACATTTATTATTGGCGGCTAAAAATGAATCTTAACGATATTTGGTTAGAATCTTTGTCTGACGCAAGAATGTATCTCAAAGAATTTTATTATTCAGGGCCTGAAGTTTATAGCAAACTTCAAAAATTATCCATCTTAGCTATAGAAACAATAAAAAATGGAGGGAAAATCTTTATATGTGGTAATGGAGGCTCCCACGCTGATGCTATGCACTTTGCCGAGGAATTGACTGGAAGGTATAGGAATGATAGAAAATCCCTCCCAGCGGTCGCATTAGGAAGTAATCCAGCCCATTTAACCTGTGTCTCTAATGATTTTGGATTTGAAGAAGTGTTTTCTAGAGAATTTGAAGCTTTAGCTAAACCCGAAGATCTTTTAATTGTCTTGTCAACTAGTGGAAATTCTGAGAATATTTGTAAAGTTATAACATCGGCCAATAAAAAACTTCTTAAAAGTTTTGCTTTATTAGGTAAAGATGGTGGAAGAATAAAAAATTTAATAAATAATTATATAATCGTTCCTGGAAAAAATAGTGATAGAATTCAAGAGCTACATATGTTAATATTACATATCTTGGTAGAAACGATTGAAGCTGGAGTTTTAAGTGAGTAATCGAAATAATTCAGAAAAAAGCTTAAAAAGTGCGGCAGCTATTTCAATAGAATTAGGTAATAAAATACCTCGAACAATGGCAGGAAGATTAGAATTAATAATGGAATTATCAACCTGGACAATTAAAACCGGAAAACGTGGAAGACCCAGAAAACTTTTTTCCAAGAAAGATCTTAAAAAATTGTTGGAGATGAAATGAAAAATATTTTCTTTTTAATTGGCACATTTATTATGATATCATTTTTTATTATCATTCTTTCTTGTTCTAGTGCATATTATTTTGGAAACAGTCAATGGAATCCTTTTTGTGAGGTTAACAAATGAGTGAACAAGAAGGAAGTACCCATAAAGTTCCAATAACAACGATTAAAGAAATCTTCCCTCATCCAAATGCAACAGCTCTTGAATATGTAAAAGTATATGACTTTAATGTTATTGTTCGTAAAAATGAATATAAAGTTGGAGACAAAGTTATATATGTTCCAATTGATAGTATTCTTCCTTTCGATTTAGAAAAAAAATTATTTCCAGTTGATTCTAAAATTAAACTTAATAATTCAAGAGTACGTCAAATCAAGATCTGCGGCCACTATTCTCAAGGAATGATTATTGATATAGAAGATGTTTCTGAAGATGGAATGATTGCATTAGATTCAACTAAATATGCCTGGTTAGAAATTAACGATCCAGATTTACTTGAATATGATTTATCTAATACACTTGGAATAACAAAATACCAACCTCCCGAAGCTACCTATCAAAGATCTATAACTCCCCGTGATAAACCCAAAGAAAATCCTTATTTCCATAAATACAATGGAGTCGAGAATATTAAATGGTATCCAGAACTCTTTAAAGAAGATGAAGAAGTTGTTATCCAAGAAAAACTTCATGGTTCTTGTTGTAGAGCTGCAATTCTTCCTTTTAAAGCCAATACTCTTTGGAAGAAAATCCTTAAACTTTTAAAACTTGCTCCTCAATATGAGCATTGTTATGGAAGTAATAATGTTCAATTACAAGAACGTCGTGGATATACTGGATGGTATGGTGAAAATGTTTATGGTAAAGTTCTTGAACGTGTTAAAGCTTTTGAAAAAATAAAGCCTGGAGAAATTATCTACGGTGAATTAATTGGTGAAGGTATTCAAAAGAATTATGATTATGGACATAAAGAACATCACTTTGTTTTGTTTGACGTAAAAGTTCTTCAAGAAGATGGAACTACTAAATGGTTAAATCCTGAAGAAGTTGAATATTATGCACAAACTCGTGGATTTGATATGGTTTCTAGATTGTATTATGGAAAATTTAATAAAGAAATTGCTTATGATTTAACAAAAGGCCCAAGTGTATATTGTGAAAAACAAAAAGTACGCGAAGGTATTGTCATAAAATCTCGATATAATTATAATGATGATTTTATGCCTTCTAATAAGAAGTGTGTTAAATGGTTAAGTGAAAAGTATTTGGAAGGAGATAATTCTGACTTCCATTAATGATTTTAATAAATATAAAAAAGCCAAAAGAATTGTAAAGGATCTTGAAAAAGTAATCCATATACTTACTTTAGCTCATCAAGGTTTAAAACCTTTTAGAGAATATACTTCTTTACAAGAAACTCTTTTATGTATTGAAGATAGTAAGATGATTTTGGATATTCATTTGTCACACCATAAGCAAATACTCGCAAATAAAGGTAAATGTGAATAAAATTAAATACACTAAAAATGTATTATGGTTGAAACCTTTTGTTGAATGTTCTTCAAAACTTATTCCTTTAAATAAAATTACAAATATTCGAGGATATAAAGTACGTAAAGGATGTGAAGAATTAGCTTATGGATCGACAATTTATAAAAAAGGTAAATATTCTATAAACATAAAAACTCATAATCTTGTAGGCTATTCAAAATACTCAGGAAGTTCTATATCTATAATTTTAGACACTTTGGCGCACGAATTGGCTCATGTAAAAACTGGATTTGAACATACTCCAGAACATTATGAATTAACTGCACGAATTGCTTTAAAATTCTCGCAAATTTTATATAAAAATGGTATAATAGACACAAGTAAAAGATTTAGAGGGTGATGATTAACAACTATGTTTACACGTCTTATATGGAGATATTATATAAATGAGTAAAGCTAAAGTCCTCGTCTTAGATATAGAAACCTTTGGATATGTTGTTGAAACTTGGGGAATTTGGGATCAAAAAATTCTTCCTGATCAAATTATTAAAGATTGGTGCGTAGCTAGCTGGGCCGCTAAATGGCTCGGAGATTCTCCAGAAAAAATGATGTATATGGATAATAGAGATAGAAAAGATCCTAGAGACGATGAGAAGATTATTAGAGGAATTCATAAGCTTCTTAATGAAGCTGATATTATTGTTACGCAAAATGGTAAATCATTTGATATTAAACGTTTAAATGCTCGATTTGCGTTCTATGATTTAAAAGCTACAAGTCCTTTTAAACATTTTGACACAAAAGTTGTAGCGAAGAATAAATTTGGTTTTACATCCAATAGTTTAAAAGATTTATGTAAATACTTACATATAAAATATCAAAAATCAGATCATAAAAAGTTCCCCGGAAGAGAATTATGGCGTCAATGTGAAGCCAAGAATCCTGAAGCATGGGAAGAAATGGAGAAATATAACAAAATAGACGTGTTAGCTACAGAAGAAGTTTATAAAAAACTTGCTCCTTGGGATAATAAAATTAACTTTGATCTTTATAGTGATCTTAAAGATGTTGTATGTAATTGTGGAAGTAAAAGACTTCAAAAGCGAGGATTTTCTATAACTTCTGATGGTAAATTCCAACGTTATCAATGTCAAGACTGTGGTACTTGGTCTAGAAAAAAAGGTGCTAAGAATAATTTATTATCTAAAAAACAAAAAGAAAATCTTAGAAAGAAGGTTTAATAATGACAATGTCTTTATGGATTTTAGTTGACATTTCAGGTAGAATTTTGTATACTGGAGCCACAAAAGAAATTGTAGAAGGTTCTTTTGAATTTAAAAGATTTAAAGATGCTCATGTTATCGAATTAAAAGGAGAGATAAATGTCTGAAGCAAAAGAAACAAAAACACCTAATTTAGATCAAAAAGTAGTCCTAACTCTTGGAGATCTTCAAGAAATGTTAAATTATGTATCTTCTCGTCCATATGCCGAAGTCTTTAAAGTTGTTGAAGTTCTTAAAAAAGCTAAGACTTTGGAAGCCGTATTAAAAGAGATGGTCGCCGAAGGTCCAGTTGTCATGAAAGATGAACAAGCCAACCAAGAGGCTTAACAATGAGTGACGAAAGAGAAAAAAACCGAATGCGTGGAGAAGGTGGCGCTCCAACTAGAGCTACATCTCTTCCAAACGATGCCCAATCCCGAAAGAATTTTCCAATAGCTAGTGGAGTATTAGATTACTTTCCTGATGCTATAGTGGCTATATCTGAAATATCTAAAGCTGGAAATGATCAACATAATCCAGGACTTCCATTACGTTGGACTAGAAGTAAATCTGGCGATGAAGCAGATACTTGTATGCGTCATTTCCTTCAAAGAGGCACTATAGACACAGATGGTAAACGTCATACTGCAAAAGCTGCCTGGAGAATGTTAGCTCTTTTACAAAAAGAAATTGAACAAGAACAAGATAAAGAGTTGACAAAACAAGAAGAACCTGTTACTATAAGTGTTAATGTTAAATCTTCAATTGGAGAATAAATAATGGCTCCTGTTATGAAATATAACCCCGAGACGGGGGAGTCCCTAGATAAAGCTAAAACACCTGAAGAAGCTGCGGCTGAAGAAGCAGCTCGTTTAAAAGCTTTAGCTGAATATAAAGAACGTGTAAAAGCTCGTAAACCCAGGAAAAAGAAAGTTGTTGAAGAAGAGGAAGATCTTCCAGAACCAGTTCTTATTAAATCCAATGGTCAACCCCCAATCGTTATAAAGCCCGGGAAAGTTGTTCCTGTAAAGGTTAATCCCTTTGAAGCTCCTAACGGAGAAATCCCAGCAGAGAGCCTAATAGAGCCTTTAAACGCTATTTTAAAGGATATTGAGAGAGCTTTACAACTTATTACAAAAGGTTATAAATTAGACAATGATGGCGCAATGACAAATAAAGTGAGTATTCCTGAAAAATTTGAATATAAACCAGGAGTTACAAGAATTAAAAGTAATAATCAAGAAGCTTTTAATCTTAATAAACCTGGAATTGCTTCTTTAAATTATGATAATTTATATAAAGATACTTACGTAGATAGAGTTGCTCTAAGACCTTTGGATGTAAAAGAATTATTAAAATATCCTGATAAAGCATATGAATTACTTAAAGATCTTATTATTGATAATATGTGGAAAAATCTTTGGGAAACTAAGCAATTAGATCCCAAAAAGAAATATTTTGGAAATACAATTGGAACAATTAAACGCCCTGGAATGGGTGAAACTTATTGTTCAGTTGTTAGTGGTGATTTCGATTTTATAGAAATAAGACTCTATAGCGACGCCACTCCTCTTCCAGAAGGAGTAAAGGATGAACGTGTTGGAAAAAGTGTTAACAATGGTGCAAGAAGCTAAATCATTTCCTGTAGTTGTAACAAATAAAGATGTCAATTTAATCGAAGAAAGTGCTTTGGTTTGTGATACTTTAGAAGCTGAAGGTTATAAAGTAGATAGTTTTGTGGATGTTTCTAAAGAAATTTATGGGATAAGGATTAGTAAATGAAACGCATCAATAAGTTAGAAAGAGAAGCTCACGCCGCTTTAGATGAAATTGAAGAAGGATTTATTGAACTTAAAAAATCTGGCGTTAAAAAACTTCCCAAATCTGTTATTAATTCCTTAAATAAATTAGATAAAGAATTTAAAACATTTGAAAAGATGATAAAAAATTCGAGGAAGAAATGAAGGTTAAAATTAGAAAACTTCATCCTGATGCCAAAATTCCTCTATATGCTAAAGAAGGCGATGCGGGACTTGATCTAACTGCCATTTCTATAGATAAAACTTTAGATAAATTATATGTTGAATGTGGAGTTATAAAAGAACAAAGACCTCATATTATTACTTATGGAACTGGTTTAAGTGTTGAAATTCCTGAAGGATATGTTGGTTTAATTTTTCCTCGATCTTCTATTTATAAATCTAATATGGAATTGAGTAATTCTGTTGGAGTTATAGATAGTGGATATCGTGGTGAAATTAAATTTAAATTTCGAGTAAATCCTAATTCTATTCATAATTCTTATAATATTGGCGATAAAATTGGACAATTAATAATTATTCCTTATCCTAAAATTGAATTTGAAGAGGTTAATAAATTATCTAATTCTGAACGTGGAACTGGTGGATTTGGAAGTACAGGATCATGAAAAAATTTAAATATTTTACACCAATAACTCAAATCTTAAAAGAAATGGAAATCTGGTTCGATGGGCAAAAACAAACAAAAGAATCACAAACCCGACGAATATCTTCTAGGAAAGCTTCGAGAACTCAAAAAAGAAATACGAAGAAAAGATCAAAGAATACGACAGCTTGAAAGAGATTTAATGTTAAAATCTCCTATAAAAGAGAAGAAATCTCGAAAAGAAGAACCTAAATGTGAATCCTGTGGAAAAGGAACTATCAGTATAACTGATCTAGGAATAAGAAAATTTAAAATTTGTACTTTATGTGGACATAGAGAATTAATTATTAAGAATCATGGATGATAAAAAAGATAAAGAATATATCTTCTTAGCCAACGGAAAGAAGATTAATAAAAAGACTTGGATAATGAGCACTTTACGTCGTGCCTCATACCGTTGGCCCGCATTAAATGAGGCAGAAAAAAGAGCTAGAAAAGATCGTGGATTATATGAATGTGCAATGTGTGGTGGATTGTTTAAAGCTAAAGAATATGCTAAAGATCATATTGAACCTATTGTTCCCTATAGTGGATTTCCAATACATCCAATAACTGGAGGCCCTGATTGGACAATTATTATAGAAAGATTATTTTGCGATGTAGAAAACGTACAGATCTTATGCCATGCGTGCCATACGGTTAAGAGCGATGTGGAAGACAAAATGCGTGCAACTCATAGTGCTGATAAAAAAGAAATAGAAAGATTATTAAAAAAACAAGAAAAAAAGAATAAAAAAAATATATGAAACAATGTACTAAATGTAAACAAATTAAAGAATTAAAAGATTTTACAAAAAATAAAAGACATAATGATGGATTAAATTATAGATGTAAAAATTGTAATAACATTTATGAAAGAAAATATAGACAAAATTCACATTCTAAAGAATTAACTAAAATAAGAAATAAACAATTTAGAAAAGAAAATCCAAACTATTTTCGTGAATATGAAAAAAAACATCCGAATAAATCTAAAAATAGATGGTTAAAAAGAAATTTTAATATAACTTTAGAAATATATAATAAATTTTTAGAAGAACAAAATTATTGTTGTAAAATCTGTTTAAAAAATAATAACGAATTTAAACAAGCTTTATCTGTAGATCATTGTCATAAAACTGGAAAAATTAGAGGATTGCTTTGTTATAATTGTAATAGGGGTATAGGTCTTTTACAAGACGATTTTAAGATTTGTATGAAAGCTGCAGAATATTTAAAAAATACTTGACAATTATTATTATTTAATAGTATAATATAATATATATGTTAAAAGAAGTAATTAAAAAATGGGCCGAAGAAGGAATAAAATTACCTTTCTGTTATGATCCAGAAACAAAAAGTCCTTCAGTAACTTTATTATTTTATTGGTTATCTGGATTTTTAGCTGTTATATCATTGATTTTATTACATTTTAATAAAGTAACTTATACAGCCACTGGAATGAGTTATATATTTGTATTATTAGGATTTATAAGTTATCGTTTACGAAAATTAGACAAAGTTAAAATTGACCTTGATGATCAATCTATAGAATTGGAAGGAAAAGAAGATAATGAGAAATAAGCTAGGGAAAGGGCTAATCTTAGCCGGAGTTTTAGTATTAGGATATACATTTTTTCATACAAAGAAAAATACTAATGATATCGGATCAAATGCCGTTATGATTACTAATCGAGCAATGAACCATGGAGGAACTGGTCTCGTTTATAATTCTTCAACACATAAAAGTTGGATTCTTACAAATGATCATGTTTGTAAGGTTGTTAAAGATGGTGGTTCTGTCCTTGCTCAAAAAGGAAATTATCAAGTTCATTCCATTGTTGAATCTAAACAATCAGATCTTTGTGTTGTAAGTGTCCTAGATGATTTAAAAGTTAATACAGTTCTTTCTTCAACTGCTCCAAAAGTATATGATGATGTATTAGTTAGTGGATTTCCTGCTTTAATGCCCAATGTAATATCCAAAGGACATTTATCTGGAAGAGCTGTTATTCCAGTATTTATTGGCGTTAAACCTTGTACTGAAGAAGATATTCAAAATAATCCTTTAATGTGCGTATTTTTAGGTGGAACTCCTATTATTAAATATTATGAATCAGTTTTAACGTCTGCGACAATAATGCCTGGAAGTTCAGGATCTGGAGTCTATAATGTAAATAAAGAACTTATTGGGGTTGTATTTGCTGGTCAAGGTGATTTTGGATATTCATGGACAGTTCCTTATGAACAAGTTGTGAATTTTTTAACTTCAGAAGCACAAACATTAACTGAAGATTTTGTTGATCAACGTCTTAAAATTGAATCCAAATCTGAAACTGAAACAGCAGTAACTACAAGAGATCTTATTGAAAAATGTAAAAAACTTAATTATAATAATGATTTGACGCCAGAAAATTTGAAGAAACTTAAAGAAGTTTGTTCTTTGGTTTCTAAAGATATGATCTGGAGAAAATAATGAATTTAACTAGTATTTTAATTACATTAGTTTTATTATTAGGTGGAGGGCTTTGGTACGAATTTCGTAAAAGAAAGAGTGCAGAAGCCCTAAATGACAACATCGAGACAAAAGAAAAAATTGATGAAGCTCAAAAAGATATTATTAAAAATGAGGCTTTAATTGAAGCTTCAAAGCAGAAACAAGATGAAATTCAAAAGAAACTAGATGAGGAGAAGAATAAAGATGTTTCGAAGGATGACCTTTTGGATTTTTTCAATAAGTCTAATAAGTAATATTTGTTATGCGGATGATGTTGTCTACCTTAATAAAGATGATAAAGCCCCCTTCAGTGGATTTGAATTTACCGAATCCAAAACTAAAGAAATGCGAATTAAACTCCTCGACGGAGAAGCTAATAAAGAGCTTAATGACGAGCTTACAAAAACAAATACATGGCTCTTACAAAACTCAGAACAAAAAGACAAACAATTAACTTATGCGATGGAAAGAATGAATTCATTGGCATCTTCTCTTAGAGATGAACGAACTACGTCCAATTGGGAAAGAATTGGATATTTTTTTCTTGGTGTAGCAGCTACTAGCGCGGCAGTTTATGGAGTATCTAAAATAGTTAAATGAAAATTTGTAATAAATGTAATGAAAATAAAAAAGACGATGAATTTAGAATATATCAAAGTAAAGGTAAAACTTATATTAGAAATGTATGCAAAAAATGTTTAATTATTCAAAGAAAAGAATGGAGAAAAAATAATCCTGAAGTTTGGAATAAACAAAATTCAAGACATAGTTTAAAAAGAAGATATAATTTATCTGAAAATGATTTTATTAAATTAAAAATAAAACAAAATAATAAATGCGGAATTTGTCAAAATGAGGAAACCGCGTTTGATCCTAGATGGAAAAAGACAAGAAATCTCTCCGTTGATCATGATCATAAAACAGGAAAGGTTAGAGGATTGTTATGCACTCGTTGTAATACAGCAATTGGTTTATTAAAAGAAGATGTAAATCTTTTTCAACAATCTATTAATTATTTAAATGGCGTCAAACAAATTACCAAGTAAGAAATCTATTGATGAATTACTTGAAGATCTAAACGTTGAAGTTAAAGAATCTCCTACAATTCAAAAGAAAATTGAAACTGAAGATACAATATTTGCTTTTTTAAAATTTTATAATATTGAACCTGGAATTCAAAAGATCCATCAAATTCATTTTTATGAATTATATAAACAATTTACCAAAAAACCAGTTTCCCCAACGGCGTTTAATCAAACACTTCCTTTGTATATTCCTTTTATTAAAATAAGAAATTCTAATAAAATATATTTAATTAATCAAAAAGCTTTAAATCTTTCAGAAAAAGCCTTAGAATTTATTGAAAAAAAGACTCGGCCTGGACATAAAATTTTAAAAAAACAAATTCATTTTCAAAATTTTCTTAAAAGACATGATATACAACCGGGTAAAAGTAATAATTTTTTATGGGTATCTTCAGTGATTTTATATAATTTATATGATAAATGGTCATATTCTATAAAAAAAGAACAACCCTTAACAATAAAAGAATTTAGAAAATTATGTAGAATTTATTTTTCTTGTAAAGAAGATCCACAAGTTCTTTGGTTTAAAATAGATAATTCAATATTAAAATATATAACTCCAGAAATGGATTCTGGAAAACAAACAAGGAATCGTTTAACAAATGAAAAAGAAGAAAAACAGAAGAAATAATACTAAGTATCCAGCATTAAATCCGGCTTTAAATTTAAAAACAAGAACAGAATTAATAGATTATGATTATATAGATCAATTATCAGAGAAAGATAAAGCTTGGCTTAATCAATTTACTGAAGAATATGTAGTAGATAAACTTGATAGAAAAAACTTAAAAAAGAATCTTCATAATACAAAAGCTTTAAAAAAAGATTGTGATGATAGAAATAATGCGAGAAATCGAGATCTTTTAACGACTGTAAAAGCTTCAGGAAAATTAAAGGATTCTGAGACAATTAAAGAAAAAGATGTAACTGTTATGAGTCCTGAAGAAGAAATTATTATGAAAGAAACAATTCAAGAAAAATTAAATGCGATGAAAAGAAAGAAATCTGGAAAATAATTATATTTTATGTAATAAAGATAAAATCGTAATAATAGTTAAAATTAAACCAATAAGTGCTCCTGCGCCCTTTACATAATTGACATGCTTTTTAATGGGTTCAATTTCTGAGTCAATTTTTTCGAGTTCTTTTTTAAATTCTTCTTTGGCTAATCTAATGGCTTCTTCATTAGCTGTACTACGTTTTGTGTGATCAACAAGAGTAACATGTTGTTCTGCTTGGGTGATTTTTATTTCACCAATATCTTTTTGAATTTCTTTTTGTGAATCTTTTAAATCTCCGAGAGCTTCTTTTATTCCATTAAGTAATTCTTTAAAAATCAAATCATCCATCTTATTGACCTTTTTTCTCGGATTCTATATCTTCAGCATTGATTAAAATTCTTGCTTGGGGATTTTGCATTATAGAGAATATAGCCGCATTGACTCCAGAAATATCTTTATTATCTAATCCTTGGAGTAAAGTTTTGCCAACAGAGCTTAAACCTGGTATTTCACTCATTTTTTGAGCCATATTTCTTAATTCTTCTTCAGATGCATTATACATCTTTTGCGTAAGTTTTACAGGTGCCGCAACTGGTTTTGTAAGAGTATCTTTATATAATCCATATTTATTAGCAAAGTTCATGATAGAACCTCTACCAAACATGGAACCTTTTGTTGCGGTAGCTGCACTTTCTTGAGGATTAACTCTCCAAGCTTGTTGTAGAAGAGCTGATTGATCAGCTTTATCCTTAATAAGATCTTGTAAACCAGAAGCTTGTGATTTATCTGTAGAATCTACAAGTTTAGGTAAAGGTTCATTTACACTAATTTGCCCACTAGCTAATCGTTGAGCTTCGCTTTGTTCAAATTCATTCACCCCGTTTATAAGATTTTTAAAGGTTTCTTTAGATTCTTGAGCACCCGTTCCTGGCATTCTAGCGCCTTGAATCATTTTCTTGGCACTTTGAAAGAGCTTAGCTTCATCATTTTTAAGATTTCCAAGCTTAACTTGGCTAATATCCACAGGGGTAGAACCTGAAATCATTGTTTCGGGCACTAAACGTCTAAATTGTTCAAATCTTTCAGAAGAAACTTTATATTCAGGAACGGCTTCTTTTAATGCATCACCAATTTGTTTTTGAAATTGATAACCAAGACTAGCGATTCCTGGGTCTTTTTGTTTAATAGAATCAGCAAAATCGACAACAGAATTTCTTAATGATTGTACTTCTTTGGGAGTAAGGTTTGAAGCATCAAAATCTCCACCTTTACTCATTTGAAAGATAGTATCATAGAGTTTTTGGGCTTTTGGATTGGCTAGCAATGTTTGATCTTTATCCAAGAGATTTTTAAATGTATTGACAGAATTAAGCATTGGTTCTGATAAATCAACTGTAACACCTTGATCGGTTGCTTTATCTATAGATTCTCCTACTTTTTGACCTAGTTTTGAATCAACGTTGTATATTCTATTTACTAAATCACGAGTAGCATTGGTGTCTTGATGAATTAAACCTGAAGTTTCACCAATAGGTCCTTGAGCTGCCTTTTCACTATAGATATTAATACCTTGTTCGCCAAGTTCTTTAGATTTTTGAGCCTGACTCCAAAATGGACTATCAGAGATATAATTAGTGAGTTTATCACCAAATTTCTCTTTTAGTGCCTTAAATCCTGCTCCAGCTAATGGAACAGCTGTACCTAGTGCTCCACCAACAACTCCACCCGTAAGAGTTCCACCAAGAACATCAGCTTTGAGTTTTTCTTCTTCTTCAGGAGTAGCTCCAATAAGCTTGCCTTTTTCAGACTTTCCAGCACCATATACAGCACCTGTTGCAGCTCCTGTAAGGGCCGCTGTACCTGCTTTTTTAGCTAAGACACCAGCGGTAAGCCTACCTGCGGCAGCTGGAGCTGTAGCACCCGCAGTTAATAAAGCAGGTAAGATCATTCCACCTATTTCACCAACTTTAGAAGCTATAGGACTTCTTTCCTCGGCAGCTTTAACTTTGGCTTCTTCTTCAGCTTGATATTTTCTATATAATTCTTTCCAATCTTTACCTTTATCTTCTTCTGAAGCTGGGAGACTAGCTTTTAAAGCCGCAATAGCTTCATCAAAAAGGCCCATAGAGAGGCCTTGAACAGCACCTCTACCCAAATCAGCAGTTGTTTGAATTCCACTCATTAAAGCACCTTTACCAGCTTCGAGAGCTGATTCTCCTAAATCTTTAGCTTTTTGTCCTAAAGTTTGTGTTACAGTTGGAGTTAAAGGAACTTCCTCAAAACCCTCAGCCAAAGGGACTTCTTCAAATCCAGGAGCTAATTCGGCAGTTTTAGCCATAATTATAATCTACCTTCCTTAATTTCTGAAGTTCCATCGTCATAGATGAATTGAGTTTGGTTGGTTTTGGCATTATAACCTTTTCTTACTACTTTTTTATTAGGTTGTTCACTTGGTTTAGCTTCTTGTTTTTCTTCAGGATTTAACAAAAATTCTAATCCATGAGGTTCTAAAATATCTCTAGCATCATCTGGTCTACGTCTTAAAGTTTCTTTATATGGGCCTAAAATTTTGCCTTGAGCACGTTTAATTTGTTCTTTAGCTAATTCTTTTTCCCGACCTACAGTTTCTAACATTCTTTTAACGAAAGCACTTTGTTGTTGACCAACAGGAATATTTCTTAAATATTCTACCATTTTAGCTATATTTCCCACAGCTGTTTTTGGAACTAGACTTTGTGTTCCAGAAATAGTGGGTTGACCATTAGAAAGTAAAGCATCCATAGAACGAGCTAATTCTGTAACTTGACGTTCATCCATTTGATCTAAACGACCTTTAAATTGATCAGCAAGAGCTTCAATAGCTTCAGCAGATCTTACATTATTAGCTCCTCTACCAAAAGCACTACGACTTGACGCAGTTTCGGAAGTTAATAATTTACCAAGATTATCCAAACGTTTTCTATCAAATTGGTCTTGTTTTTCTTCTGTTTTTAATTGCGAAGCTGCTTCACGATCTTTAGCTCTTTCTTCAGCCAAACCTTTACGTTCTTCAGATAGATATTTATATTTCTTTTCTTCAGCTTCTCGTCTTAATTGACCTTCTTGTGTTCTTTCAGCTAATTTTTCAGCTAAAAGATCTTTACGAGTTTGATTAGCAAGTTTAGCTTCAAAGTCTTTAAATACTAGAGGTAATATTTCTTTACCGGCATTAGCCGTAGTATTAGGATCAACAGGATGTCCACTAAATTTCTCTAAATATTGTTTAAAAGTTTTAGAAATTTGACTATTAGGATCATCACCTTGTTGTTTAATACGATCTTTAACATCATCTACAGCTTGTTGAGCTATAGCCATATTCTCTTTATATGTTTCTTGATGAATAGGTTTAAAACCCCCCATTTGAGCTGCTGTTCTTTCAGAAATAGCACCCAATTGATTAAATAATTGACCTCGATTTCGAGCCTTTTGTGCATCTTCTAAGGCTTTTATTGGATCATAAGATGGAGGTTCAACATTAGCTTGAGGAGTTCTTTGTTCTTCAGAAGGCTGTTCTTCTCCCATATCTTCTTTAGCCAATTGACCTGCAGTAGTTGCATCAGAAACTTTCGTAGCTTCAGTATCTTCTTTTCCAAGAGTATTCACTAATTTAGCATCTTCATCTTCAGGATTTTCTTTTAAAGCTTCATCTTTAGAAAGAGTCATTCCTTCTAATTTTCTTGGACTTTGAGAAGGTTGTTCTTGCTCTGGAGATTTATTTTCAGATCCAAGAGCATCGTCAATTTGACTTAATAATTCTTGATTACTAAGAGGTGGTTGAGCTGCTTTATCCTCGGCATTATAATCATAAGGAAGTCCTTCAACTTGCATTGGAAGATCTCCTAAATCCATTTTTTGAACACCTCCACCATCATCATATCCTTTAATAAAACTAAGAGATTTTAATCTTTTAGGAATTCTGAGTCTTGGTGCTCTTTCTATATTAAGGGGATATTTCTTTTCTGTTGGAGCATGAACTCCAGGCAATTTTAAAGGCTTTGGAGCTTTCATAACTTGTTCAGGTGTCCAACCCCCAGCAGAGAGTTTAGCGGTCATTATATCGTCTTCGTCATCATCAGGTTCAGGATATATGATATCTGAATCTTCAACTTCGCCACCTTCATCATAGTTTTTCTTCTTTTTCTTTAAAGATCCAGCATAGGTTTGTTTTAAAAGAGGACTAAGACTAGAAACAGTATTAGCTGAAACTGATCCACCATCTGAATAGCCTTCTTGTTTATGTTTTTCCATATATGCATTTTTCAAAGCTTGTTCATATTTTTCTCTAACGATAGCAGCATTAGGGTTGGAAACAAAAGGTTCACTTCCTAATGTTTGAATCATTTTTCTGTGTTCTTCTATTTCTTTATCAATAGCTGAAGGTTCAATTTTTCCACCATCTGCTTTATATTGTGTTTCACTATTATAATCAGAATCCATTGATTCTAAAGAAGGTCTTTTGCCCATAGCTCTTTCTTGATTTTCTTTTCTTATTCTTTCGTATTTCTCATCTTGAGTTTCTTTTTGTGGTTTAGGAGCAGGAGGGGTTTTAAAAGCTTCTCTAATCTTAGCAGCTAAATCCGCCCATCCACCCTCAGACATTGTCATAGCTACACCTTGAGCATTACTTGTAGCTGGAGAATTTCCCGCATTAGATCCTTTTCCAAAGTAGTCTTTAGCTTGATATTGCTTTTGTTGAGATTCTTGAACCTGACCGCCATCTGTATATTTTCTAGGTCCGTTAGCTTTACTCTCGTCTTTTTTCTCTAATTCTCGTTTACGTTTCTCAGCTGCTTCGATTTCAATTTCTTCAGGACTTTGATTTGGGCTAATTCCAGCATTTCTTAAAACGTCTTCTCTACGAGCTTTAGCTTCAATACCCGCTTCTTCAGGAGATTGTTCGCTAACATCTCCACCTTTAGCATATCCTTTAACTTTAGCATATTCTCTAAGATATTGATCTAATTCTTTTTTCTGTTCATTATATTGATTTTTAGAACCTTCAAGATCTTTAACGAGTTTTTTATGCTCATTAATAAGCTCTTTAAAAGACATTTTTTTAATAGCTTTTTTCATCATTCGCCCTTGTCGTGTTTCATTACTTCATGATGAGCTTCGAGAAGTTTTATAAGTTTTTTTCCAAAAGGAGATTGCGCCTTAGATTTCTTAATGACATATTCTCCAGGACTTAATTTAGCATCTACAATATCATTACTTGGACTATCCCCAGGAACTACTTCTGGTCCAGGAACATGTCCACCACTACGATAATCTGTTACAGGCATACGTCTTTGATGAAGACTTGGACTTATTGGCCCACCAAATCCATAACCTTGCGCAGTTAAGATTTTAGCTGTATTTACATAAGGATTTTTATCTACAGGAGATCCAGATCCTCCAGACATTGGAGATTGAACATTAACTGGTTGAACATATTTCTCAGGACTAGAAGCTCTTGCATGAAGATCTCTTAAATTTTCTTCCGACATTGTAGGGAATATTTTTCTTAATCTATCAATTTCTGGATCTGATTCAACTTCTCCACCATCGGCATATGTTGCAGCTTTAAAACTATCTGAAAAGCTTTTAGCTTTATTAGGATCAACTTTTTGTTGTTCAACAGGTTTATCAGAAAAATAAGCTCCTAATTTTTCAGCAAACGATTTTTCTGGAACCTCTCCACCTTCGGCGGCTTGAAAAATATTATCATAAGCATTTGTAGTTCGAGGAGCTGTAGTTCCTTTTCCAGAATCTCCGCCCCATTCATCTTGCGCTCCCATGTTCATCATAGATGTTCCAATAGTGGAAGCTCCCGCGCCAATAGCTTGCCATGGTGCAGCGGCTTGTTTAGAGGCTTGTTGTCCATAATCAGACATTTTACTTCCATAACCTTGCGCAGCTTGATTAATAGCTTGTGCTCTATTTAAAGTATCTAAATATTGTTGTCTTTGAGCTTCTCTTTGACGCAATAATTCTTGGTTGGCTTGTTGAACATTAAGATTTGAAACATTTTGAGCACCAGCTATATTTTGAGCTTGAGCCACATTTTGAGCTTGAACGTTTCTAGCTTGTTGTCCAACTTGATTAGCGACATTAAATTGATTAATAACGTCTTGGGCTTGAGCTTTTTGAGCTTCTTGACCAAACTCTTGACCTCTAATTTGCCCACCTAATGTTCCAGCTTGGCCAATAGCTTGTAAAGCATTTTGTGAAGCCATAGCTGCCAATCTATCGCCTTCTTGAGATTCTGCATTAGCACCCGATTGAGCACCTTGAAGGGCAGCAATAAGTTCAGCGCCTCCACCTGCTTGTCCACGCGCTTGAAAATTCTGTAATATTTGTTGACGTTTGGCTTCTGTATCCGTGGCAATTTGATTACGAATTTGATTCAAAGCCGCGCGATCTTCAGGAGTAAGTCCACCTTTACCACGTTGACTCAAAATTTGAAGAGCATTCATTTGCGCTTCTTTTAACTTTGGATCTTCTTGAATTTGACCCATTTGAGAAGCTTGTTGATCAATATGTTGCTCAAGAGCTGGGGTCATTAAACCGGCTTGTTGAAATTTTTGATAAACAATGGCTTTGGCTTCGTCAGGAGGCAATCCAATATTTTTTAATTGATTAAACGCGTCAGTAATCGCCGATTTACCAGCTTCAATATCACCTTGCCCAGCTTCTTTACCAGCAATTCCGCCGATAATATTGCTGACTACACCTGCACCTGCTAATAGTCCACCACCGAAAGGCATATTATTCTAATCTCCCTAAATGATAATATTTTTCTGGAGTTTGTCTAAATCCACAATCTTTGAATGTTTCTTTTAGACCTTCTCTGGGTGTAGAAGTCATTATTACTTCAGCACCTTTTTCTTTAGCTATCTTAGATAATTCTTTAATAAGAATCTGTAATCCTTCTTGTTTAAGACTTTTATCTAAATATTTATTTGTCACTAAACCTTCAATCCAAAACATAGATGTATTACTTAATTGATATAAAGAACCCGCACAAACAATTTGTCCACCAGCTTCAATTATAAAGGTATCTTCTGAAATCCAACTCTTTGGAGTAATAGGTAAATCCCATTCTTTATATAATTTGGAATAGTCAGTATAATCTTTATTTATATCAAATCTTCTTAAATTCATTTCTTAACCTTGAGTTGGAGGCGGTGTTAAACCAACGCTTCCACTATATCTATTTTCAATATCATCAAGCCTGCTTACTAGAGGTTGAAGAGCCGCTATTTGACTTTGATAGAGATATTTAAAAAATCCTGGGGCGTTAGCGTTTCTTTGAGCCATTGCAAGTTGATTTCTTATATCTTGAGCACTTCCTAAATTAGGATTAAATTGTTTTGCGGAAGCTAATACGTCATTACTTTCTTGTTGATAAGCTTGTTGAGCTTGCCCAATTGCACCTTGAGCTGCTGTTTTATCAAATGTTTCTTGACCCGCTTGGTATGTACCAACTTTTGTTGGATCATATTGAGAAACATCTTGACCCATAAGTTTTTTAAGATTACTAAACTTTTGAAATTCTTGTTGATTTAAAACTTCTTCAGGTCTAGCGGCGGCTAAAGTATCACGACCTTGATATCCAAGATATTGACCTAAATTAGCTCCATAAGTACGCTGTCCAGCTGATAATCCCAATTGTTCCAAAGCTTGTTGAGATAATTGATTTGTTTGAGCGGCTTGTCTTTCTTGTTCAACTTGTTGTCTTAAAGCTTCATCAGCTTTATTAGCTTCTGCAGCACGTTGTTCAGCCGCGGTTTGAGCTTCTGTTTCCATTGCCCCGGTTCTTTGTGTAACATCTTGACCAAAACCTCTAGCTAAATTCTGATATTGTTGAGCAACATTTTGAGCAGCTTCTCCAGCTCCAGCTACTTGTTGACCAAGTCCTGAAACAGAACGTCTAGCTTCTCTTAAGGGTTGAGCGCCAGTTGTACCTAATAATAGAGTATCTAGTCTTTGTTGACCAGAACCATATTGTCCAGGTGCAGCAGCAAATCTTTGTAATAAACCTTGTCTTCCGGCTTGTGAACTAGCAGCTTGACCTAAATTTTGAGCTTCTTGGGCTTGTCCTTGAAGATTTTGTATATTGGTAAGTGTTTGAGGACCCCCATATTGCCCAGCTCTAAATCTAGCAAATTGATTTATATCTTCTCCAGTAGCTTGTGTAGGATCTTTAAGAACGTTTTCAACTCTTTCTTTGTTTTGTTGAGTGTCTAATCTACCGGCCTCTGATTGTTGTTTAAACTGCTCCTGAGCCTGTCCTAATCCTTGTCTAGTCTGTTCACCGGCTTGTTGGATACCTTGCCCTACAGTTGATCCTAAGCGGTTTCCTTGGTTGGCTTGCATAATCCTTTGAAGATTAGTGAAACCACTACCTTGTCGTTTTTCTTGAGGTTGTCCAATTTGATTAGGATTTAAAGCCATTTTATATATACTTTCTCATCATTAGTTGTTAAATTTCATTAACTTCCGTAAGCCACAATTGTCAAATTATAAGGTTGATCAGGTTGTAATCCAGTAACATGATTTATCGTAATGATATTAGATGCTTGCGAGAAACTAATAAAAGGAGCGCCTGTTGGATAAGTAGTTGAATTCTTTGCATTAACTGCCTTCAAAACTTCACATCCTAAAACTCGCATATTGGAGATATCTAGTTGAAAACTGGCACTATTTTTAGGAATTCCATTAGTATCCACAATAACCTGAACTTCTTTAACCGTCGCAAAACTATTTTCTTTTAAAGATACATTTCTATTTAATACGTTAAACAACGTTTCCATATCATTATTTAAGGTAAATCCTAATTTATCAATAAAATCAGGATCTTGCTTAGGAAAATTTTGTTTATCTATTCGTTTTATGTTAGGTAAACGCATTATTTTTCACCTTATCTATAAGCTCTTGAACTTATTCCAGTTTCGCCCACAAGAGTTGTTCCATAGATTTCAAAAATTTCACGAGCAATATGATGTTCAAATTTAACTATTAAATAAATACACATTTGTTTTTCAGCTGGAAGATAGGTTCTAAAAGGTGCTCCATGAGAGCCCCCTCCAAAGAAATTACTTCCAAAACCTTGCATATTTCCACTATAACCAAAAATCCCATTTCCATCTCCAAGAACTGGAACAGGTTTAAATTCAGGCAATAAATCAGACGCAAAGCTCATTTTGGCAGTTGTAAAAGCTTTATTGGCGAAAATCATTGTTGCTTCTCTAATATGTTTCAAAGTTAAAGGATCATCAAAAGTTATTGGAGTATATATAAAAGCTGTTGGAATAGCTTTAAAGACTATCATTGGTCCTTGAATATATGGCAAGGCTAAATTAACATGTATTTCTTTTTTAACATTACTGACACTAGTAACAATGGATTCTTGAATTGTTGTACCATTAGATGGTTGATAATTACTAAAATTAACTCCAGTGTCAAGATTAATTTTTTCGATAATAAAATTATAACAAGCTTGAATATCTCTAAAATCTGTATCAATTGTTGAGAATGAACCAGTATTTCCAGCAGTCATATCAACATTTACTGGTATGCTAAAAGCACTAGAAGATACAATACTAACTGGATAAGTATCATTAACACTAGGAACTGAATTGGCCCCAGTAATTGTTACAATTCTTCCTTCTTGCAATTCATGAGGAGAAACCGTGGTAATAATTGTAGGATCTGATATACTAATATTTTGTATAAATCCAGTTTTGGTATCTATACTATCAAAATAATCTGTATCTGTAACTCCAGGATCTGCATCTAATTTCTGAGCCAAAGCTATGATTTTATCTCTCATATTATCCCCAGGAATGGCTTCCAAGGTTGCAAAGTAATCAGAATCTCCAACTTGTTGATCGATATCTAATTTTTTGAGAGTTTGATTGTATTGATAGATTGTAAGTAATTGTTCTTGAATTAAAACATCGCCTTCAGTAACTTCAGAAACATCGGATAAAAATTTCATGAAAGTACCAAAATATTGTCCGGGCACTAATTCAAAAGGTAATTCTCTATCCGCATAATCAAGACGAGTAAATTGCTTTCTTTCTTTTTCTATAAAGTTTGTATCCCCAGCTCCAACATACATTTTATCATCTTTGTGATGAATAACACCACAAGTGTAATCTTTATCGATAGATGTCCAAGTCTGAGTTATTTGATCATATCTATATCCGATTTGAGCTGAAGTATCTCCTTCTTGTTTCACGGTATAAACAATATAGGAGTTATCAGATTCATAGCCAATACCCCAGGTTGCAGTTTTGAATCCTGGAAAATTATCTGAAGCTAATCTTAAAATGATATTTTTAATGTTTCTGGTAATAACATCAATTCCAGATTCCGAAACGGTTGAAATACCTTGTGTTGTCCATCCATAAATTAAGTTATTAGATACACTTACTGAATCTGGAGCCAATAAAATACAGCTACTATCAAAAAGAGCTGTCACAAAAGGAGCATTTTCACCTGAAATTCTAAATAAACCATCTTCTTTAAAAACAAATAAGCTATCTCTTAAAGGAAATATTCTTAAAATTTCACGATCTTGAGATCCAACATCTATTGTATTTACTAAAGGAACTGCTTCGGGTTGTTGAAGTTTTGAAAAATAGATTCTATTAGGTCTTTTTTCATTATCTGAGAAAACTCCATTAGCGGCTTTAATAAAAGACCCCCCAACACCTGCTCCACTAACATTAACAGGCACACTAAAAGTTGTATTACTTATAAAAGTAATAGGCCATAAACCATCGATAGAAGGAGTAGAATTACTTCCAACAATAACTACTTTATCTCCATTTACTAATCCATGAGCTGAAGAGGAGGTAATAACTGTGGGATTATCTGCGGAATTGGAAACAATAAAATTCTCTGGATCAGCCGCAGGACTAAATGAAAGACCTGTATCAAGATTATTACCTAAAAGATAAAAATTAAGATCTGATAATACTCTTTCTTCAAAGAGCATTTGGCCAGGTACTCCGCCAGCAGTTGAAAGATAAAAAGCATTAACTATTTCACTAGTATTTTTATTTATAATTCTAACTAAGCTTCGAGCAGTTTGATCAACCGCTTGACCAACAGAAACAAGATCTGATAATAGAATCTGTTTTGTTGCTACATCCTCACCAGTTCCTTGTGTTAAAATTACTATTGTAAATCCTGATGTTTCAGCTGTGGCATCATCAGTAAAACCCGAAGTCACATTTGTAATTGTAACTTGATTTGTAGATACTGTAGCAGTAAAATCAGCAACATGTGTTATAAGAGTATCTCTGGTTTTTTGAGCTATTTGAGCATCTGTATCACCGGCATCAGCAACAACCGCAATACCTACTCTCCCAGCGAGAAGAGGATCTGTAGCAGTTCCAATCTTATACCAAATATAAAATTTTGTATCATTATTGGCATTGTTTAAAAAGAAATAACTTGCCGTTCCAGACGAATTTAAAAGTGAACCTGCAACAGTAGTAACTTGAGTAACTTCTTTAACTCCAACAACAAAATTATAAGTATTTGTTGTAGTTCCATTAGAAATCACCAATCTTGGCAATTGATTTTGAACGGTATGAGTTCCAGTTCCACCAGTAGTTAAATCAACAGCACTTCCGCCTTTTATTAAAGAAATTTGAAATGTATTAGCTGTTACATTTAAAGCATAATATGTAACACTCTGGGTTATTCCACCAGGTAAATTAGAAGGAGTGGGATTACTAAATTCAATAGATTGACCATTAGTATATCCATGACTAGTAATAGTAATAGTATCTGTAACTGTATTAACATTTGCGCTTGTAAATGTATGAGAATTTAAACCTGTTCCATAGTCATTAACCATGTTAATAACACCAAGAAGTGAGAATAATTTTCTTTGACGAGTTTTAGTGTTGGCGTAAAATGTAACATTCTTAAAACGATTGATATCTTTAGCAAATGGAGGAACATCATTAGCTTGAGCAATGCCTTCTCCTGTAGCTTCATTAGTATATAAATTAGCACCTCTAAAAATATCAGGAGTAATATCATTTACAGAAATTTCTCTAGCTGATAGTTCGGCAGCGGTTGGAAATGCTTCATATACAAGCTTCATTTCATCATTAGGTGTTAAATCCTCTAAAACTGTAGTTCCTGTAGCTTGAGCTATGTCTGATCTATAGATTTGAAAGAAATAATCACTTGTCACATTAGAAGGTATAGTAATTTTTAGATGAACATTAGAAGCTGTAGTTACATCTAGAGGATCTATATAAGTTGTTTCTAAACTTGTTGAAATAACTGCATTTGGTTCATTTTGTAATCTGGTGATAATTGCACTTAAATAAGATTGTAAAGCTGCTAATTCATCATCAGTTGGAGGAGTACTTGGAACAGCTGGTTGAGATATAGATCTATATTCATTACTTTGTATGAAAGCCGTGGCAGTAAATGTTCCCGCGCCATCTGTGGCAGTTTTATTATATGAAATAGTTGTTGGAGTAACTGCTGTTAAAGAAAAAGTTCCATCTAGAGAAGCAACAGCACTATCTGAAAATCCTGAAACTTCAACTTTACTTCCTGTAACAAAGAAATCTGTTGGATCTCCTGATGAAAAAGTAATCGTAACAACATTACTAGTAACACTAACTGCGCTAATATCTAAAGGATAAGATCCTGGAGCTGATTCATCAGCATATCTAATATCCATATCTAATTTAGATGCCAAAGCAATTAAATTTAATCTTAATTCTGAAGCTGAAGCTGTAATTGGAAGAAAAAGAGTACTGGCATAATCGCCATCATTAACAATGCTTCCAGTTTGATTTATATTATCAAGTGCTCCTAAAACAACGTTAAAATCTTGTATAATAAGTGTTAATAGGCTATTAAAAACTTCGGCTCTTTGACTTGGTGTTCCGGGCACTAAATTTTGATTTTTATCTCTTGTAAGCCATAAAACTCTATAAGCTACAGCACTATCTTGGGGAAGAAATCCTGTTTGATTACCTGATTCATAAATAGCTTCAGCTACAAGGTCTACGGCTTTAACTCCACCGGCTTGGGTTATAAATCCAGCATCTGTTGTTAAATCATCGGCAGTTTTAGCTGAAATTTTCTTTATTCCCTCACTTGTAGTGAAATATAGATTTCCATTAGATTCAACGCTCTTAATTCTAAGACCTGTTTGAGTTTCTAAATAATTTCCAGAAAATAAATCAAAAATTTCAACATTACTTGTTGTTTGTGTTCCTGTATCAAATTCTAATTGATTGGAAAAATGACGAATTATTCGATCTCTATAACTAATTAACTGTTTGGCTCTATCACTAGAACTTCCAAAACTCTCTCCATATATACTAAAACCACGTCTTTGAGAGATAATATTATCATTTCGGATAACAATATTGGAGGCTTGAACCATACTTCCAGCCGGAACGTCTAATTGGTTAGGTGACGTGTTCAAGCCCAAGGCTTTCAAAGTTACACTTGCGGGCATTTACCAACCTCTTAGATGTGAACGTCTTCGGGCCATAATTTTAAGAAGAGTATGGCGGCCTAGGACCTTTTGAGGTGTTCCTTCTGCACGGTTATCTATAAGTTTAGCTTGATTACCTTCCATTTGTTGAATAGTCATTTGAGTAGTTTGAAGACCTGCGGCATCTCCTTGAGCCTTTTGAATTCTTGCAGAAGTTCTTTCTGCTAAAACTTCATGAAGATCTGAAGGAATTTGAGGAATGATACATTCATGAGCTAAACAAATATAATCTCCAACTTCCATATCTAAAGGAACGTCACCATCATTAAATTCAATGGCATTTGTAGTTAATCCACCTTTTGGAATTTTAATATCAAACGCTCTAATTTTATGACCAGGTTTTGTTTGTAAAAAATCTACTAAGGCACCATCTTCAAATAAAGGAGTTGTAATACCTGTATTTGGATTTAAATCTGTAGTAGGAAGATTGTCAAATGCAATACCTATAGTATCTAAAATAGAAAATCCAGAAGTATTACTGGTTTCAACTTGAAATTGTAGATCTTCAAATTGGATAACAACAGTATTTGTAGATGGAGAACCATTACCTGCGAAATAAGTTCCATCAGTATTTATAGCGGTTACTAAGTTAGAGGCTGTGTCAACTGATGTAGCTCCAATTTGGAATTCTAAAGCTCCTGGAGCACCTGAAACTGCAGTAAAAACTAAGCTAGAAAGTATATTAATATCATTTAAATTAGCAGTTTGACCTACAGTATTTTTTCCATCTGTACTTCTTTGAATTACATTGATAGTTACAGTATCTCCTGCAACAATAGAAGCATTAGTAAGAGTAACAGATTCGGTAAAATTTGAAATAATTGCTGCTCGTCTATTAGGAACTAATTGATTAGGACGTAAATAATAAACAAAAACTAATGATCCAATAGGATGTCCACCAATGGGTGGTACAAGAACTACATCATTTCCTACAAATTTATATTTATAAGGAGGAGTTCCAGATCCTGAGCCATAAGTAAAAATATCTTCATCGCCAGTAATTCTTGTCATTTCTGTTAAATTATTTGAACTATCTCTATACATCAAATCACGAAGTTTTAATCCAATTGCACGATAAGGTATTGGATAAACACTTTGATTTGGTTTCAAAGGAACTTCAGAAATAACTTCAAAAAAATCTTCATGAAATTGAAGAACACTTGGAACTTGAGAAGTTATCATCTCTTTATTGGCAAAAGATAAAATATGATCTGTGGTAAACGTTGCTTGACTAATTGGAACGTGTATATTTAATTTTACACTTTCAATTAGATCATCACTAGTTAGCCAAGGTTTTGCGGCCATGATTACTCCAATTTTTATTTAGCTAAACTACGTTTTTTCTCTTCAAGCTTTTTAATGAGTTCATCAAGTTGATCTGGATCATTTGGTGAATCCGAAAGAATTTTTTCTAGAGATTCTTCTTGTTCACCGGCTTCAAATTCTGGACTTTCAGAAGCTTCATGTTCTGGAGATTCTTCTTCCATCTCTCCACCTTCATTAAAATGACGAGGAGAATTGTCATAATCATGTTCAGAACTAACGTGATCTTCATCTCGATCAAATTCTTCTGGAAGTTGACCAACTTTTCGACCTTTTGGACCTAAATCCTTTGGGGGGTTTTTGTGGTCAGGTAATTCATCAACACTTCCACCTTGGGCATAAGCCGATTTCTCTGACTCTCCATCAGATGATTGATCAAGAAGATCTTCAGCTTTATGGAGACCAGCTTTTAAACCTGGTTTGCTATCTGAAGCTACAGTAACTTTTTTTAGGTTCTTAAGTTTGCTACTCATGGCATCATGAGCTAAACTTCTCATACCTTCTAAAGCACTTAGTTTCGCTTTCTTGTCAGAATCAGAAAGGGTTTTACCTTGCTTTTTCTTACTCATTAACATTTTCATCATTTTATCGTGCATTTTTTTCTCCTTTATTTTCCTAACATTTTTCTAAGTTTACTATAAGCATTTTTCTTTTTTTCATCTTTATCTTCCATATATCCACCTTCAGATTTTTTTGGAATCTTAGCTCCAGTATCTCTGGCATGTGAAAGGGCAATCGCGATTGCCTGTTGTTGCGGTCTTCCAGATTTCATTAATTCTCTTATATTGTGTCCAATGTTGGATTTACCTTTAAGCAATGGCATGTAATTTCCTTTTTTCTAAATATTCTATAGCTTTTAAAAGTTCATTAATATCATCATGAAACATACCCAACGCTCTATTGTGGGCTGAACATAATAATCCCCGGATTTCACCTGTTTTATGATTATGATCTACCGCTAATCCGCGTAATTTTTTAGTTCTTTTGTCGATTGTTATTTCGGGTTTATTGCAAATAGCACAACAACCATTTTGTTTTTGGAATAATTCATTATAATGTTCAATAGTTATACCATATATCTTCTTTAATTTGGCATTTTTTGTTTTATAGACATTTTTATTATATTCTTTAGCTTTTAAACAATTACATGCTTTACATTTATTATTTAAACCATCTTTTTTGGCTTTATTTTGGTGAAATTCACTTGAATCTTTAACCATTTTACATACATTACATTGTTTAGGATCACGTCCTGATCTAATAAGCTCTGCTATATTTCTGGATATATTCTTTTTTCCGGGTAAAAGAGGCATAAAATTTCCTTTATACTTTTACAATTCTAAAATTAATATATTTTGTTCCACCTTGAAGGGCGGTTCCACCTGTATGTGCTCTAATAACATCTCCTGGATTTAAATTCAAAGTTGATTCACAACTCATTGCTGCGGTAGCAACTCCAGGATATTCAAAAGTTATAGCTTCTAAAGGATTTGTAAGTCCAATAATACTAACCGTTGGTTCTGTAGTATTTAAACTAATTCCTATATAATCAGCTCCACTAGCTTGATATCCCATAAAAGAACATGCATATCTACCACTAGTATTTATTACAAAACTATCTCCTAAAGTAGCATCTGATACATAAGTAATGTCATTTCCTTTAGATATTGCAACATTAGTAAAACGAACAATTTTATTATTGGTTGATCCATAACCAGCGAATGTATCAACTCTTATTTCACTATTAGGAAAATCTAATTGAATTTGAAAATCATTATCTGCAACAATTACATCAAAATAACCATTCATCACTGGTGTAATTGAAGATGTTCCATTGGCTCCAGCATCTACTCCAATATATCTAGTAGTATTTCCAATCCATAAAGGAATAAAAAGATCTATAATACCAGTTGTTGGATCATAATCAACTTCTAAGCCAACTTCATTACTTGAATTATCAATAAAATAATCAATTGAAAGTCTTCCAGTTCTGCCAGTTGATGAATAAGTTTGTAATCTATAACTTTTATTTTTACCAATAAAAATTTGCCAACGATTTGGTTGACCAGAAGTTCCAGCTCCAGTACCATTTGTTGAGAAAATTTTCATACCATCTGTTACAGTGGGACCTGAAGAAGGAGATGTATCACTATAAGTAGAAGCAGCATTATCTTTAATAAGAGTTCTATATTCTCCTAATTGAGAAGGAGTTGAAGTAACTCTTGTTCCATTAGCTAAAACTTCTGAAATTCTAATAATTCCAGAATTAGCAATTGTAGTATTAGAACTCCAACCAGCAATTGGAATTTCAAATTTTAAATTAATAAAATCATTACTATTGGCTAGAGTATTTGCATTATCATTTCTATAAGAACCACTAATACCACTACCAGATAAATATACAGAAGTTAAATCATTTTCATCGACATAAACATCACCAGAAACGTTTGCTGTAGAAAGTGCTACAGCTACACCAGTGGAAACTCTTGCCCAAGATCCTGCTTTATAATCTTGTGCTAGTGCACCACTTACAGAAGGTAATTTATTTGGATCAATTGTAAATCCGGGAGGTAATGCAATTTTAGCTGAAGCAGAAGAAACAGTTCCTGCTCTAAATTCTCCCACAACATGTAATGAATCACCTACACGTCTTGTTTGAAAACCTAAATATGTAACTGTGCCCCAACCAGCAGCATTAGGAACAAAATTATTATTAGGTACCCAATCACTAATTGTAGAACCAGTAGAAATATTTTGTGGACCAACTGTAACATCATCAAATGAAAATGTAACAGCCGTTGTGGATGTAGAAGCAAAATGAAAACCAAATCTAATTTGAGAACAAGTAGCTGGAATATCAAAAACTGATTTTAATATTCCAGAAGAAATAACATCATTATGTTCTGGAGTTAAAACTTGAGCATTTGTAATATCGTAGGCATATAATTTTAAATCATTTTGAACTAAACTTCCAGAAATAACTTTAAAAGGCATTGTAATTGAAGCACGTTGTCCACGATAACCAAGCGGAATATAAGCTACTACAGAAACTCCATTACCTTGACGATTAGCAGCATCTTTTACAACTTTAAAAGATCCTGCACCATCTAATACTTCGCCAACAATAGTTGTTCTAGCTATTGTAACAACAGGACTTCCACCGGTCATATCAACTGGAGCGGTTCCAGCGGCATCAGCATATGCTAACCAATTACCTACTGTATTTTCGGCATCTACTGAATCAGATTGAGTAGGTTGGAAAGTTGAATCCAAGGAAATAAAATTAATGCCGCCAGAACCTCCAGATCCCACGGGAACTAAAGATGTACCATTATCTGAATATAATTTATTTTGATCTGAAGCATATACAATTGTTGCTTGTTTACGAGTTAAACCATCAAGTGTTGCTTTAGCTGCTTTAGGAACAGTTAAACGACTTGTATTAGAAGCTGTTCCACCATCATAATCTTTATTGGTTAGAATTTGAGATACAGTATCTCCAACAAATTGATATCCACCTGCTTTATCAGGAATAGAAATTGTTTGTGAAGTGCTTGCTAAACTATTTAATGTTAAAGTTGTAAAAGAAGATTGACTCGAAAGATCAAAATTTAAAAATCGAGTTCCAACAGTCTGAGTAAATTTAACATTTGCAGTTTCTAAAAGTTTATTTGTTAGTGTATCATTAGAATTTCTAGTAATTAAGAAATCAGTGATATCTGGTAAAGATAATGTTCTATTGGCAGTTTGAGTACTCTTTATAACTGTTGTAGTACTTGTAGTACCTGTAGCATCAAAACCAATCCTAATTGTTCCATCAGAATTATCAATAATAAAAGTGGAATTATCTACAAGATTTTTATTGGATAATGTAGCTGGGCCAGTGTCTGTAACAATCCCACCACCAGCAACGACAGCCCACGTACCATCGGCTTTTAAGAATTTACCAGCGGCTGAATCACCAGAAGCTGGAGCTGGAACTAAACCTTTTGTTCCACCACTACCACTATCTCCAACAAAAATATCTAATTCAGCAGTAACTTGTGTTCCTGTTAAATCTGAAGGAGATGCTGAAGATCCAGTATTGTTGCCTTTTATTGTGTGAGCTGCCATATTAGAAAGGCTAGTATTCGCAATATTTGAAAGAGTATTTGTAGATCCAGAAATCGATTTATTTGTGAGAGTATCTGTAGTAGCTCTACCAACTAGTGTATCTGTAGCATCGGGAAGAGTAATAGTTCTATTAGCCGTTTGAGATGATTGAATTGTAGTAGTTGTACCTGTAGTTCCTGCTGCATCAAATCCAATTCTAATAGTTCCATCTACGTTATCAATGATAAATGTTGAATTGTCTTTAAAATTTGTATTACTAACAGTATTTTGTCCATCTTCAGTTACAACTGCTGAAGAAACTGTTCCATTATGATAATATAATTTTCCATCACTAGAAAGAACTTGTAATTCGCCCATTTCATCTTGTGTTATTGAGGAAACTGGAATTATTTGAAGTCCAAGTCTATATTGAAATATATTTAACATTAATGAAATTCCTTAACTTTGTAAAATAGATTGTGCTACGAAAGTAAGTTTTCCAGAGTGATTACTTCCCGCTAATGCTGTTGTTGAAAAACGAACTTGACCAGCATCTGTAATGCTAAAAGTAATTTTTCCATCTCCCACTAATCTTTGAGCAATTTCCCATTTATTATTTACAGGACCATTTGGATTGTAAACAATTAATAATTCTCCAGATTCATAAGCAGATGCTGTAGTTGTAGTTCTAAAAATTGCATATCTAATAAAAGCTGATCTAACAGAAGAAACTGGAAACGATAAAGCTGTAATATCGACATTTGTTCCTGGATTATATGGATCTATAATTAAAGCTTGAGGAGCAACGTCAAAAGCTCCTACAACTGATGCTAAAGCTGCTTCTACAGCCTTTGCGAATTGATCCATGGCTTCTGCCCAATTAGGAGAAGCGGCAGAATCTGGAAAGGACACTATTGTCCCCTGAATATTTATATCAGGCATTAAAACTCCTAGAAAATAAAGATATCTACACCTTTAGTTGTTAAATTTATAGGATTTTTTGGATATTTAATATTTATTAGATTTTTTAATATTATCTATATACCACATTGGTTGTAAGTTACTGAAATGACACAACTTATACATTTCTTCAGGAGTTTGAGCCGAATCTAAAGGAATTATATGATCTATAGTCCATTTGTCTAATCCAAAACCATAATTCTCCCAGGTCATATTATCAATAAATTTAGATGCCAAATGTTCTTTTAATTGATCTAATGAACAACCTAGATATTTATGGAGTGTATTATCTTTACGCCATTTTTTAGCTTTTAAAGCAATTCTTACTCGAATTCTTAGACATTTTTTTAAACGATAAACAATATCTTCTTTGTATTTTTTATTTTCATAAATTCTTTGTTTTTCTTTATATTCCGGTTTAGATTTAGTAATTTTATTTTTTAATTTTCGTTCTAATGTTTTATTGCGTTCTTTATAATATTCATTGTTTTTACCAAATCTTAATGAATTATGACATTTGATACATTCTCCACGACGATAAATCTTATCTTTATATCTTCCACAAGTGAAAAATTCTTCCTCTTCTTTAATTACTTTACAAATTTTACATTCTTTAGTCATATATAACCATTATATCACTAGTTGTTAATATTTCGCAATAGTTTTTCGAAAATTTTTAAACAAAAAAAAGCTCGGAGGTTTAATCCGAGCTTCTCTTAAATACTTGAAACTAATTAAGTATTAACAATACCGGTTAGAATACAATTCTTACCAGGGGCGGCGCAAAACAACGCTTGATCTGTATAGAGTCTTAACTCATATGCAGCAGCATTTTCGCTGTCCTTGAAAAATTGCTCTCCTTGACCAGGACGTTTAAAGGTAATATCGCTTGAACCGACTCTAGCCCACTCGGATAGATCAATTAGATAAGCAAAGCCCTCTTTAATGTAAATTGAAGGTTGAATTTCAATTTCACCATTTTGAGAGTAGAACACTAGAGAACGAGAACCGTTCTTAGCTTTCTCTGAGCTATAGCTTGAATCATATCGACGTAGAGCAGCTTCGTCACTATTCATATTTGCCCATCCACGAGGATTAACTAGGCAAAGTAGGCGACCTTCTTGTCCTTTTTCAACTGGTCGAGCAGCGGCACTAATAACTTTTGTAAAGCTTAATGCACCACCGACAGAGAAAGAGTTACCTTTGAATAGGTTGAAAGATCCAACATCAATACCAAAGAGTGTTCCTGAGGATTGAGTCAAAATCTTGTGGATGCCGGGGAATTCATTTCCATGAGCACCTGCATGCCAGAGAACGTCTGTGGCAACAGTTCCAGGAGGGAGAGATTCAAACGTTACTGTTCGAGCATCCATATCCACTGATAGAACCTTGGTTTCACCACGAGAAGTGGTATCTGCGGCATTTCTAACTTCGATGGGGAGTTTTTCCGCACCTGCCCAGAGACCGGGAGCCCATTCGGCAGTTGAGATAGTAACAGTAGCACCTGAAACGGCACTAACAATTCCATAACCCATTTGACCGTAGAGCATTTCTGCTTCGATCTTTTTGGTCATAGAACGTAACATGTTACCAACGACATACTTCGTAGCGTCCATAAAAGCTTGTTTAGAACCTTGTGAACGGCTAACAGCAGTAATACCGATTAGACCTCTAAGTACGGCACTATTACCACGAACAACGGCATCTTTGATAACGCCACTGATTGCAGGACGAAGATTAAATGCATCTTCATCGCTTGAAGCAAAAGTAATACCGTGCTCAAGACCAAGAACAACAGGTTGGTGGTAAAAGTTACCAGGTTGTTTATCTTTGGCCATAAAGTCGATAAGATTTAACAATTTGACGCCATCGGGAATAAGTTCTTTAACCTTATCCGCGTAGACCTCTTTAAAGAGGGCGTTCATGTCTTTATATTGATTGGCTGCGGCTGACATAATCTATTTCCTTCCTAAATTAAGATAATCGAACTTTGTATTCGACAATAATACAATCATTGGTGTCTAATGACGCCAAACCCGAAATGCAAATTGCACCTCGATCTCCATTGTCTCCAACTTTTGATGTATCGCTGGAATCAACAATAGAAAGGCTTGCTTGATTGTATTGGGTTAGTGTATTGGCACTATCGTCTTTTGAACTTGCGAGATAGACTTCATCTACAGGTTCGCGGACGAGAACGCACGTACTTCCACTAGCACTTGAATACATGCTTGAGTCATTGCTTTTAATGACCAATCTTTGTACTTTAAGCTGCTGATTTGCCGCTTCATCGGCCTTAGGTGTATACATTTTTATCTCCTTAAATAATTAAAATCACATTAAAACTTACAATTCGTATAAAGCTCTAAATGTCACTTAATCTTTAAAAGATATCTACGCCCCAGAAGGATACGTCGAGTCTACAAAAAGTAGGACAATTGTATTCTTTAATACACTCTTAGTTGTTAAAATTTTTAAAAAGTCAAGAAAAAAAAGAGGATATATTTCTATATCCCCTTAAATAATCATCTAAATACTTAATTTTATTTAGAATTTAAAAAATTGCTTGTAGCTGATTTTGTCTGCTTCTTTTGCTGGTTTAGCAGAATTGGTGCCGATATCTTTAATGGCAGACGCATGAACTGGAGCTTGTTTAGCTTTAGCTACATTCTTTTTACGCATTCTATTGAAAAATTCCTTACCAAACCAAGCTTCAATAACTTCTTCAGGAGCAGTATTAATTAACTCCCTGATTTCACTTTGGATTTCTTCACGAACCAAAGGAAGAATATCATCAGTTGTAGCATCTATATTATTTTCTACAGCTAAGATAAGGTAATCACTCATCTTTTTAACAACATAAGGAGTTGGTTTCTTAAATTCAGAATTCTCCAATGTTTTTGTAATCATATTATCATATTTGATAATTTCATTCTGAAGAGCAGTTTCATAACGTTCTTTTTCACGTTCAGCTTTTTCAGCTTCTCGTTCAGCTTTAATTCGTTGTAGCTCACGTTCTGTAGCTTCTGCTTTTAATTGTTCAGGGCTTTTTTCGGCATCAGCTAAACGTTGAGTAACGTATTGCTTAACTATATCCTCTATATCCATTCCTAGACCATTTTCTTTATCTCCTAGAAATGAGAGAGGATCTTTATTTAAACGCTGGATAAGTTCAGTAACATCTCTTTTCATCTCTGCCATTTCAGCCATACGTTTTTGAGCAGCACGAGATAATTGGAGATGTTTACGAAGTTCTTCTTCATTATCAAGATCTAATTCAACATCTTCTTCTTTTTGATCAACTTTAATTTTGAGTTTCTTTTTATTAGACTTAGCTTCTTCTTTTTTAGCTTTCGCTAGCTTTTTTTCAGCAGATTCTGAAGTTCCAGGCTTTGGTTGCGCAGCGGCAGTTAATTCTCCACCTTCTCCAGAACCTTCTTCGCTAGAAGCTTCTTGAGTTTCTTCAGTATTTTCAGTAGTTTCTGTGGATTCTTCGTTTTCAGCAGGGGCTTCGGGCGTGGCAATAGCTTCATCAGCCATATATTTCTCCTATTTTACGTCCCTTTCGGGATAGTTAATAAATCGTTAGTCTCAAAATGAGATATAACACTATAAGTTGTTAATTTTCATCAGTCATTAATTGTTTTAATTTTCGATATTTCTGAACATATGGACTTTCCTCAAGATTTTCAGGTGAAATATCTTTTGGATTTAAATTATGTCCCTGAATCCAGCTATATGCAGCTTTATCTTCATCTCCTTTTTGGCGACGAATAACATGTTGTGCGAGATCTTCGGCTAATTGATCTTCTAAATCTGGATTAGCTTCAAGTTTAGCTTTCATTTCTTCTGGAGGAAGTTGAGCTAATTCAACCATATCTGGGGAAACTGTTCCTCTAAGTCTTCTTCTATTCACTAATTCCTGAACAGTATTGGGCATAAGACCATAACGGCCAATAGCTCTAGTTCCTTGTTGTAAATTAGAAGCTGTAATTACTGGATGTTCAAAATCCTTTCCTCCACTAGATTCAAGCTGTTGAATTTTTTGAAGAAATTCTTTTGTATTTGGTACTTTTGGCATAACTTCCTCTTTATAACTTGAAAATGTGGTTATGAAGAAGAATACCAGTAATAATAAATAATACATTTAAAATTCCTGAAGTAATTAAACATCTTTTTAATATTTTTATTTGATGATTTTCTTTATAACTTAATTTATTCTTGGGATCATGAGAATCTATAAATATTAATTTAGCCATATTATAATATCCTTTTAATATTAAGTTCCTGAATAATATTATTTACATCTTTTGGACTTATATTTTCAGGATCTTCACAAAAATCTTTAGGATCTACTTTATTTAAACATCTAAAAACAATTTCATCACAAAATTCTGTTTTTAAACCATCACTAAAAGGATTTTTGATTTTAAATAATTTACTTATTCCAACACCTAAAGTAGATAAAAATCCATAAGAAATTCCAGCATTATCAATACAAAATTTCATTAATTCAATATAATCATTATCTTCTATATCTAATTCATATTCTTCAACAGGTTGTGTAGTTTCTTCAAATAAAGCTAAACCTTTAAATTCTACACCTTTACCGATGGCTTGATAAATAATATCTCTTTTATAGGTATCTGAATGAAATTTAATATAGGCATGATCATAATCAGCTTTATCTATTTTCATTATTAACCAAGCATGTAATTTAAAAGACTTAGGTTTACTAAATCCAATAATAATTTTTTTCATAAACTAGATATTGCTTGGATCATTTTATTTTTCATCCATTGAATTCTATCATCAGTTAAATAAGGAGCCATTTCAGGAGTCACTTTAACTTCGCTAAGAGCATTATAAGCTTGCCATAAAGAACCTTGAGAACCATAAACAGCCACTTGATTTAATGCTTTGGCAATTAAACCAGTTTTACCTGATTGAGTAATACCCATAGCAATATTTTCCGCCGCAAATCCTGCAACAAGCATAGTCCAAGTTTGTTGGGCCTTTTGTACTGTAGATAAACATTTATTATATACATTTTGATCTAAATCAAAATATGTTAAACTTCCATCTGGATTTTTTGCTTTATCAACCATAATCACTCAAACAATAAAAAGAATTTACCAGTATCAAAATTTTGCAAAGGAGTTATATTCTCTTCTGGTGTTCCATTTACCCAATATTTATTTTCGCCAACTTTACTTGGTTCAAATCTAATTCCTTCAAAAGTTCCACCATTTATCCAGTATTTTTGATCTCCTTTAGGGTCGATTGCGCTCATGAGTTAACACTCCAGTCATCTACATTAATCCAGCCGCTAGTTCCATCACAATCTATATAAACTTGAAAAACTGCATCATCAGTAATTGCAGGAGTTGTACCAGTTAATGCTTTAAATGTTCCATTATATGTATTATCAGCTGTCGCAAGAACTGTATCCGATGTTATACCAACCGCTGGATCTGCTTTTAAAATAAGTCTTGGTTGATTACCATTATATGCTGAACCATCTCCAGCAACAGATTTTCTTAAAAATACACTCACGATGGCAGTTTGACCATTAGGAACAGCAAATTTCTTAACTCCACCTTGAAGTTTGTTGGTAGAGGCAGCATTATTAGGGGTCATTCTTGAAGATGGAGAACCTTTATTAAAAATTGTAGTATCAACATTGATTGTTCCATATTTTTTTGTAGTTAAATGACTTCCAGCAGTTTGTTGATCACGAGCTGAAGAAACAAATCCTCCTTCAGTCATATTACCAGGATTAGATAATTTTGTTGTAGAATTTCTTACACAATTTCTTAATACAACTTGTGGACAAATACCAACACCAGAAATATTAACATCTCCAGTTGCATGAGTAGTAGTACTTCCAAATGTTGAAGTATCAATAAATGTATTATATGTATCTCCAGTAATATTTAAACCGATTGGACAAGTCAATGTTGTACCAGCATTTAAGGTCATATTCTTTAAAATAATAGTAGAACAATCCACACCACCAAATGTTACATTAGCAGTTCCATTCCCAAAAGCAGTTACAGTATCTACTATAATCGCAAAAACATTTGAAATATTTAAACCATTGGTTGTATTTCTCCAACAAGTAAAATGAGTGAAAGTTCCATAAGGATTATTTGTAACCGCAAAAATAGTACTCATAGAAATACCTATAGTACTATTAGAATGTGAAGTTAAATTATTACAAGTTCCAAAAACATTTCCTGCTGTTCCATTTGAATCACTTAAAGTAATTCCAGCCCCTGTAGCACTTACTGCGGTTAAATTTGTTAATGCGGTTCCAGTTAAATCTGCAAGATTAAATCCCGTGGCTCCTGTAAGCATCACTATAATATTATCAAGAGTATGTGTAGTTCCTGAAGAATTTACTAAATTTATTCCGGTATTTGCAATATTATAGACCACGCAATTTGTCATTGTAAAATTATTACCAGAACCAGAATTAAAATTAACCCCCAAAGAACTAGTAACATTAAAATCGTGCACTGAACAATTGTTCATGACAAATGATCCAGTAGTTGTTCCTACATCGATTCCTCTTTTAAGGGCCGTGGCTGACCCCATATTATAAAATTCTGTAGCTTGAAAACTTCCTATTCCAGTACCTAATAAATTAATATAAGTTTGATTTGTTGTACTTGTACTAAAAATTTGAACATTTCTTGTAAGATTTATAAGTTCTGCTTGTGTTGCATCTGATCCAGAATGAGCATTTGTAAGAGCAGCAATTGTTAAAGTAGTTCCAGAAGCATCAGCAGTTAAAGCTTTACTTTCAGATTCACCTTTAGTTCTAGTTGTTGAAGCTATACCAATTACATCACCATTTTTCCATCCAGTAGAAATATTTGTTGTAAGAGATGTTGCAGAAGCTGCGGCATCTGCGGCCAAAAGAGCACTATTTGTAATAGCGTTTCCTTGGGTTTGAATATTATATCCTAATCTTCCTTCCAAACCAAATTGAACGTTAGATGTACAAGCAAACTCTAATTTAGCTGTACTTGTAGAAGGTATAGGAGTTCCAACAGTTCCTTGAGTATAAATTGCATTGGTATATACAGTTAAATTTCCGCCAAGTTTTAAATAATAATTTGTAGATGCAGCAGTTCCATATGCCAACGTTCCTCGACCACATACTTGAACGTTTCCAAAAGTTGTTGCTCCAGCATCAGCATTGTCCATAGTTACCGTATAAGAATTACCTGTTCCTGCACCTGTTCTATCTCCAGCAACAATTAAATTGTCCCCAGAAGCAGGAGCTTGGGTTGTGGTAGTTCTAAGAATTCTTGACCAATTAGCTGCTGTAGCATCTCTATATAAAGTAACTTGAGCATTTGTTGAAGATTGTACTTGTACACTATAATTTGTTGATGCAATTAATGCAACAGGAGCGGCAAAGGCCATAAAAACCCAGCCTATATTTGTGGACCCATTAATAGCAACAAGATCGGTTACGTTTATTGTAACAGTTGTGCCCGTAACAGCTGATGTTCCATCAAAAAGTCTAACAGAAAATGTTCCTGTTGGGGCAGCACTTCGAGCAGAAACCTTAACGCCAATTCCATCAATAGTTGGAGGCGACACATAAGAAAAAGTAGAACTACCAACAAATGAGGTTGTAGTATTTGTTGTATTAGTTTCTGAATCTAATAAAGAAGTAGAATCAACTAAACTCCAAGTTCCAGCCGTTGTAAAATTTCCACTACTATTATTTATTAAAGTTGCCATAATTATTCTTCCATAATATTTTCAGAATTTTGTTCTAAAGAACGTTCTAAATCTTCTTGAACTGCTATTAAAATTTCTTTTCGAGCTTCTTGGTATAAAAATTCATTATCAATTTCTTCAGGACTTTTTTTAAATGTTTTTTCAATTCTTTTTATTTTTACAGGATTACTATCTAAATCTTCTAAAATAAGACTATAATTAGTTTCCCCAAATTGATAAAGTCTATTTATATATCTATAGTTATACATTTAAAATCCTTTGGAAACGGCCAAACAATCCCATTTTGTTGCTGCACTATTATATATAAATCCAATATAGTCTGTTTTTCCTGCTCCGGTGGATAATGTTGGAGATAAAACATCTAAACCAAATCTAAATACTGCATCAAATGTTAATGTTCTATTTCCAGTTCCATCTTGAGTAATTTTATAAACGATTTTTTGATTATTTGTTGGATTTGTGGGTGCTGATAAATTTCTATTTCCGCCTAAAGTGACAGTAAAAGTATTACCCAAAGATGCGTCTGTTGCGATATTAGCAGCGTCTGTTAAAGCGACTGTATTTAATGTATAACCTTGGTTTGTGCCCGATTCTTCTCCATGAGTAGCTAAAGGTCTAACTTCTAACGCTCCACTTACTGCGGAGGTAATGACGATACCAATGCGTTGCCAAATACTTGAAGGAGAAGTTGGTTTTACGTTTGTTAAAGCCCCGGCAGTTGTTGCGGATAAATAAACTCTATCTCCAACTGAAAATCCTGATGTATCAATACCACTTATAATACCAATAGAAATAACTCTTCCAAATCCCGCATTGGGAATATTTTCATACGCTAATCCTATGGCTGGTACAGTATTAGAAGAATCAGCTTTTGCTAAAGCTACTGTAACATTTGTTCCACTAGATCCGTTGACATAAACAACTTGTCCTTTAGTTATAGTGGAACCGGTATTATTTCTCACTAAAAAGATAGTATCTCGAAGAATTGTTTGAACGCTTCCGGTTTCATCTAAATATCTAAGTCTAGAAAATCCATTGGAATTATCGATATAAAGATCGGCTTTTGTTGCCGCTGGGGTTGTTGGAGTAGAAGTTTGAGTAAATTGAAGAAAAGTTGTAATATTTTCAGAATTAAATGTTGGATTAGAACTTGTTGCAATATCTTGGGGGGTTGAAAAAGTTTTAGATCCAACTCCATCTGTGATAATAATCTGATTGGCTGTCCCAATAAGTGATTTATATTCACCTGCAGTTCCCGCATTATTTACACCCAAAACTTGATTTGATGTACCTAAAGAAGCTGGCAATTCGGCATCAACTTTGGCTTTATCTGTTGAACTCATAAATCCATGAGCCAAAGATGTGGCTAATGCGTGGAGAGTAGGGCTCGTTTGGTTCCCATGTGCATGAACGTGATCATATAACGCAAATCCCGACGCAGCTCCGGCAGAATTAGCAGTTCCAATTTGAACTGGCGTTCCATAAAGATATTCAATATGTAAACCATCAGAGTGAATGGTAGTTGTTGCTTTTAAATTTCCTGCATCAGCAGCATCAACTGATAACTTAAGATCTGCGCTTAATAATTGTCCAACTAATGTGAGATCAATAGAATTTGTATCTAAAACTGTTATATCGCCAGTATTACTTCCTGAGATATTTGAAGCTGTAACTGTACCACTAAATAAACCATTGCCAATTACATCTAATGCTTGAGTGGGGCTTGGTTGATTAATACCAACTCTACTATTTGTAGTATCAACTCTTAAAACACTAGATCCAACGACGAAAGCTCCAGTAGATGCGACACTAATAACTAGAGCACCTGTCATTGTATCGCCGGCTTTTAATACGTTATTTGAAGCTGAACCAGTTAAATTGGCGGTAATGACACTAGCTACAAAATTACCTGAAGCATCACGTCTTACAATAGTACTTGGAGTATTGGCTGATGTTGCAGCGTTTGCTAAGTTGGCTCCTGAAGCAACGTTTGCTGCAGTGACTCCACCAACAAAATTAACTGTCGCTGGAACTGATCCAGGACCATTAGCTGTGACATCACCAGTTAAATCGGTAATAGCATCTGGTGTTCCAATAGGAACTTCATTTCCTAATGAATCTTGCACATAAACAACATCATCGGTTTTAGCGTATAATAATATAGCACCAGCTGGAGGTGGTGAGGGCGTTACTACTACTTCATCTAATCTAAGTTTGGCCATTGTTTTTCCTTATTATATCAATATTAATTCTGAATCGCCTTCAAGAATTATATCGCCCGTTAAAAGTTCTATATCACTAGCTATGATTGTATATTGATCGGGGACAATTACATCGTTCATAATTTGTCTATTAAATAGAAATGCCTGAGCATTTATAGCTCCACTATCCTGTACTAAAGTTCCAGGACTATTTTTTATTGTAGTTCCAGTAGTATCATCCCAACGAGCAATAGCGTTTATATCAGTTGGAGGTACTCCAGTAACTGTTCCAGTGGAAGTAGCATTTACTAAATCGAGTTGTCCAGTTATAGGATTAAATTTAAAAGGCATTTATACTACCGCCACGTTAAGTAAAAAGTTTTTTGTTGAATCTGTATAATTCACCGTTGCCGTTTGTTGGACTGTACCAGCTATTCCACCAAGTCTAGATTTGTAAACTTCTTGTGTTGCGCTTGGATAAGTAGCGGTGATCGCATCAAATGGCATTGTAAATAATTGTATTGATTTAATTGCTGTGGTATTGAAATCAATGAGTTTACTATTAATTGTTGATAATGTTGTATTAGCATCCTCATCTTTAACTCTAAGTTTTAAATCAGATGGAATTTTAAATACGTGTTGTGTTCCAGTTTTAGTGCCATCTTCAGTTCCTAGCACTAATATATTATCATCAGTAGAATCAATTATGATTCCTAAAGAATTTAATACATTAACATCTAAACCAGTCTTTGGTCCAACGGTTGTTGAGGTTAAAAAGACTGTTCCATCACCTAATCTAACACTATCTGTGGTATGACTAAGATCAACGGTAATAGATCCAATATTAACTGTCGCATCTACACGTAGACTTCCCGTAGCTTCGTCAAATGAACCTTGAAGTACTTGTTGAAAATCTAATTTCGAAGGTGTAGGAGCTGCCATCTATTATCCTATTGGTTGCGCAGTTACAGGGAGATTTTGAAATGGAGCTGGGGGTTTAGGTAATCCAGGATTTCCTACATTTTGTATTCCAGGACCTGAAATTTGTTGACCAGGTTGAACTTGTCCTTGAACTGGAGACATTTGTTCGGGAATATTATTATCTGCGGAAGCCTTTGTTGGACCTTGTGGAGGAGGCATTTGAGGTGGTTGTTGTCCAGGAATAGGAGGCAATGGTTGTTCTCCAATTGTTTGTAAAAGGGCTGGATCAGTAGTTCTTAAATAATTAATATGTTCTTGAATATGTTCTAATACAGCAGCTCGTAAGATTGGATTTAATCTTAATTCTGGATCAGAAGTAACTGATTGGTGTTCTTTAATATGAAGACTATGTTTATCAAGCATATCCGCAATTGGTTTTTTGCCATCCATAAGCATTTCATTTTCTTTTTTAATACAACGAAGTTGTGATGTATCACCTTCAAATGCCACATCCAAATTACCAGTTTTTAGAATTTGAAAATATTGTTCTGGAGTTTTTAGAAGCTTCATTTGAAGAAGTTCACTGGCAATTTCCATACGTCCAGCAATTGTCTTAGATAATGGATTGCCCATATCTACTACAACACGATTAACGTCCTTAATCATATCACCTGTAAATTGACGTAAATCACTTTGATTGTATTTTCCCACTAAAGCTACAAGTTTTGGAGTATTGGCGTGTCGTTTTAAAATATTTAATAGACCAGTTCCACAATTTTCTACAAGTTTTACATAACTAGATTGAAGACTTGAAGAATATTGTAAGGACATTGATTGAACAAGTGCCAAAGCTGTTCCAGTTCTTAATGAGGCTTCGGGATTTCCGCGAGTAACAGAGCTAACTCCGCTTAAGGTTTCTTGAGTTTGTACTAGCATATCAAGAAGTTTAAATAATTGATCGGGCATTTGAGAAAAATTAAGAACTTCAGGTTTTTGGCTTCCTTTTATAATGTTTAATCCGCCTTCTAAACTTTCAATTACAAGATTAGATCCCTCTTGAACAAATAAGTTAGAAACTCCCCAAGTATTTGCATTAGTGACAATAGATGATGTAACAGAATTAATGACCTCTTGTAATGGATATAGATCAAACATATCTGAATAACCATATGGAGTACCGACAATTTCTCCAGCAGCTATTCTATAGATAGGAATATCATCATATGGTAATGGCATATCCATTAAAACTACATCGGCATCTAAGAATAATAGATAACGTCCATCAGGAACTGCTTCGGTTCGTTTATGATAAAATTCATAAACAGGAACGTCATCAGTATTGTCATTAGAAAGAAGATTTAAACGATAACGATAAAGTTCTGCTTTTGTAGGAAGCCCACGAATCTTATCTGCAAGCTCAGGATATTTAGCCATAAGATTAAATCTATTCTTATATGTTCTAACTAATATCCATTCATGGCGCCATGATTCTTTGGTACCATCAACAACAATATCAAAAGGAGAAAGATAAGAAAATTCTACCTCTCCTTCATAATTAAAAGATTTTGATTCTTCATCATAATCATATGCTTCACCAGCTGTTGCATTCCATTCTAATTTAACAAATGCTGAGCCCAAGAAGATAGCGATTTCTGTAGCCTTTTTAATGACTTCCTCTAAGTTCTTTTCTCGCATATAATAATCAAGAATACCATTGGCAAGATTAGCTTGTGAAAGAGATTTATCATCTGTATTAATGGCACGAGCTTCCATAACTGGACGATTGGCTGTAACCATTGAATAGATATGTCTAGCAATATTTCTAAAATGATTAACAACCAAGAATGCTAATTCACCTTGTTCTCCAGTAAAAGCAATTTCGTGATCTGCACCATCCATATAAATTCCATGATATGCTTTCCACATAATACGAAGTTTATCTAGATAGTTATTTTTGGTCATATCATTAAAGAAACTATGGGCTTTCTGTAATAGAATAGAAGCTGTTTCTTCTGGTTCTTTAACCGCAAAATATTGTTTATTATCCATCTCGTTAGGTAAATAACTCATTATTAAAACCTCTTCTTTTTCTTTACATTAAAGATCTGGTGATAAATTTCTACTGGATTAATTCTTTGTTCAAATTTTTCAAGATTCGGTACATATAAATCTTGTTTCTGAATATTATAATGGGGGGGATATGGATTCTTATTAAATTGAACTGAACGAACCATATACTTTAAAGCATCAACTGCGTCATAGTGTCCATAATCTGGAGATCTTGCGAATTTTTCTTTATTTGTGGGAGAGTTCCAGCGAACATTCTTTAAATGTAATAAAAGAGTTTTACATTTAGGATTTATAATTATTTGTCTCGCGCCCAATAAATAACGCAAATGATTAAGAGCAGAATCTTTATCATCTTTCTTCGCATTTCCAAAATATAATTGTCCTCTAGAATATTTTAATATCTCTTGAGTAACAATAGGATTAATATCACTAACTCGCATATAAGGTTTTTTAAGTTCATTAATCATTGGATCATAGAAAAGTTCTTTTTCTTTTTCTAAGATCTTTTGTGTTAATTTTTCAAGATTATTACCTTCTTTATTAAAATCCATTATAATTTCATCTTCAATTATTAATTTATTTTTTACAAAATCATAATAACCAAATAAAACCGCAGTTAAATCCTTACCCCCAAGATCCATAGAAACATAACTATCATAGAAAGGAGGTTTAACCCAAGGTAAAGCAATTTCTTTTTCAAGTTCTTTTGTAAATTCTGGAATAACTGAAATACTGGCATCTTTAACAATTTCATTTAAATATTCGCGTCTAAAACCTGGTGAATCTTTTCCGCCCATTTTTCTTGCGATCTTTTCGATTTTTTCTTCATTCAAAAGAGGATTATCATAGATAGTTTTTTCTGTTAAATATCCTTCAAATTGAGCACTTTCAATATAACCAAAGAACAAATGATCTAATTGTTCAGGAATCGTAGAAGCCATTATATTCTTTCCACCAGTATGTGTTGTAGTGGGAAATAAAGCACTACCATACACTTGATCCAAATCATTACAAAAACCAGCTTCATCAATAAGAGTTAAATGGGCCTTTTGACCTCTAAGTTTTTTATAATGTTTATTATCTGTACCAGCCAATTGAATTTGAGATCCATTTGGAAGATGGAAAGTGTATTGTTTAACATTATATTCTGGTCTAATATCTGAAGGACAATCTTTTAAAACTTCTTCAAAGATAGGTAAAAGAATAGTTTCTGCGTGATCTTTTGTATCGGTTACAAACTTTACAATTGAATTAGGTTGTTTAATAGCTTGTTCTAAAGCCAAGAAAACTAATAACCAAGTCTTTCCTGATTGACGAGCAAGAACCCAAACAAGATTGGCTCTTTCTTCAGCTTTATAAAAAATATCATACATTTCAGCTTGAACTGGATGGCATTTCCAACGTAAATATCCTCTACGCCAAAATTCAGCTTTAGCTTGTTCTTTCTTTATGAGAAGTTCTTTATTAGTGCTGATCGTCTGTTCGGCCATCATTGTTTTCACTTGCGTTTAATACTGCCATTAGTTCTTCATTACTTAAACTTCTAGTTTGAACTTCAATAGTTTTAGGTTTATCTTTAATGGCTATTAATATTTTAGAATATATTTCAACTTTTTTGGTTTCTTCAAAGTTTAATTCTCTTTCTGAGCTTATTTTTTTTAATAAATATAACTGTTCACGAGCAATACTTTCTTCATCATTAGAAGCAAAGTCTACTTTCGCTGGAGCGTTAATAACAGGAACTGCCCCCTCTAAAAGTTTTTTAAGATGTTTAATTTCATCCTCAGAAGCTTTAAGTTTCTTTGTAAGATCTATAAGAGTTTTTTGTTGAGCTTTAGCAAATGCTTGGAGGTCTTCTAAAGTTTGAAATTGTGCTATCATACGATCTGTTGGGGTAGCCATTATCGAGTAATTCCTTTAAGCGAGGTTGCAAGTTTTGTATTCAAATTTGCAGATTGAAGAGCTTCGATTTTAGCATCTTGAATATTATTGTGTTCTTTAACATCTTTAATGCGTTCTTCAAATTCTTTTTGAAGTTCTTTGAATCTTTTATCACTCATTCTGGATTCATAAAATCCCGTTAAACTAGCTAATATACCAATAAGTAATACTTCATTAATTCCTGCACCAGTTATAAGGGATTTTAAAGCATAAGCGCAAAGCAAAACGAAGGGAATCGATTTAGGCTGGACGTTTTTCATTATAAGCTCCATATTTTTTTAAATATTCAATCATTCTTTCTAAAATAAAAATTGATTCTTTAACTTTCCCTAAAACAGTATTACATTTCATACAAAGTAATCCGCGAACTTTTCCTGTATTATGATCATGATCAACAGCTAATTTTTTATTTAATTCTTTAGAATGTGTTAAACAAATATAACAATAACCACATTGTTTCTCTAACATTTGATCATATTGTCCAATAGTTAGTTCGTATTTTTTTAAATTCTGTTTTCTTCGGCGTTTTTTAATTGTATTAGAAACTTTTAAACGTCTTTGAGAACAAGTTTTACACTCTTTCTCTAATTTATCAATTCTTGAAAAATCTTGATAATAATCATCGGAGGTTTTTTGAACCCCACATTTTGGGCAAGTTTTTAGAAAAGACATTATTCTTCCTGTCTTCTATTATTAATAATAACGTAAGAATCTTTAATTGATCCAACTCTTTTTGATTCTTATAAGCAAGTAATCAATTCACCGTAAAAACGGCATTTAGGATATTAAACATCTCCTACATAATAAGTTGTTAAAACTTAACATTTGTATATAAATATAAACTTATTGCTTTTTAAAGTAACAACTGATATAATGAAACAAAGTAGTATATGTAGTATCTGCAATAGCTGGATGCTTTTAAAAATAGTGAATAATATTGAATGGTTATATTGTTCACAAGGTCATCATGTTAAAGTTATTAAAAAAGATATTAGAGTTATTTCTGAATCCCCAACCCACATCCAAGCTGCAGATAACTACAGAAGAAAAAAAGATGAGTAATATCTTATATTTAAAACGAAATGATTATAATGAAAATGGAATATTTGGTGTTCTTACAAAAGAAGATGGCACCCAAATAGCTGTAACTCTTGAACATTCCTATGATTCTAAGCCTAAACTCTATAATGGAACCTTTCAATGTGTTCGTGGTCCCCATAGACTTCATAATATGACTAGTGATTTTATTACATTTGAGATTACTGGTGTAGAAGATCACTCAAATATCTTATTTCATTGGGGAAATTACAATAAAGACTCTGATGGATGTGTCTTATTGGGTAAAGAACGTGTTAATGACATGATTACAACTTCTAGAGATACGTTTAAATTATTTATGGATTTAATGGCTGGATTAGATTCTTTTACTCTTATTGTTTCTTAAGGTTCTTTTTATAATTTGCTAATCGAACTTCTATACAAGTGGCGATTATAGACCAACTAGAAATAATTACCCAAAATTGCCATGAATTAGTTTTATATCCAAGTTCAGATAATAATACACCTAAAGTAAAACTTCCTAATATTGAAAATATCATTTCTTAATACTCCGCAATGCATCTCTTTTTTGTTGTCTAGATAACCCATTGAGAAAAGTCTGTCCGTTTAAATGCTCCATTTCATGCTGAATACAAACTGCTTCTTTTCCATAAGCACCTATATGAAACCATTCGCCATTTCTATCTTGAGCTTTAACACTAACTTGTTTAGAACGTTTAACTTGAACTACAACTCCAGGAAAAGATAGACAACCCTCATCTTCATATTGAACATCATCTTCGAATATAATAACGGGATTAACAAACTCCCAGATCTTTCCTTTAAGATCTTTCATTATAAAGACCCTAAGATCTAATCCAACTTGATTAGCCGCGAGGCCCATTCCATTTGCTTCTTCCATAATCCTTTTCATATTATCTAAAACAATATGGATACCATGATCAAAAGTTTTAACTTCATGACAATACGTTGTGAGACTAATATTTGGATAATAAAGAAGATTCATTCTCCTCTTTTCCATTTTTGATATGATTCTCTAGAAACAGAAAAACTATCTTCGGTTTCAGGTTCCCATTCGCATTGAAAACCCCAAGGAATATTTTTAAATAATTGAGAAGGAGGCAACATTCCTTCTTTTTCAATTCGTTTTAAAACGTGTTCTGCTAAAATTTGAGCTTTATCCCAAGAAATGAAATTAGATTCTTCTCTCACTAATTCTGATGCTATATTTAAGATCATTTCACTTCTTTTCATTTTATTGATCTTTTTAATTGAGTTTTAAGTCGAACAAGTTCTTTATGGCATCCAGGACACGAAGATCCGTTCCAACTCTTACCAGTTTCATCTATATATTTCTTATCCTTGTGATTAAACTTCCCCACAAGAATACGATCTTTTTCTTTTCCACAAACTTTGCAGACTCTTTTATTGATTTCCATATCTATTCCTTAGGTAATGGAACGTTGTAATGTTGAAATATTACTCTTTTAATGTCTCGGTTCATTATTCCTAATGTTTCTAAACATGATAATACAAAAAGGAGATAACCAATAACACCAAGAACACAAAGGATAAGTACCACATCATCTTTTCTCATTTGGTTTCTTCACAATCTTCACTTAAATAAATAACATTCTTAAAAATCTTTTCAGCTGGCATATCATCTATTAGTTTTAATGGTTTAGTTTCTACACTATCAACATAAGATTCTAATCCTAACGTCTTTACAACGGTCTCCGCCCATTTAGCTCCGCCATGACTCCAAACTCTAACAAAACATCCACGACCTTTATATTGCTTTATAAGTTCAATATGTTGATGATGAACTTTGTAATATTTTGTTGTTCCAGAATAAGGATTTGTAATTAATATATCATACATATTAATTTCTTGAACAGGACTTACTAACGTTAAATCTACATCACAACAAACAATATCTTCATTTTCATTAACTGTCATTATTTTCATCCCCAAGATCATTGATAACAATAGTTTTTTTAGCAAAATTCACAGTTAAACTACTTAATGGATTACCTATTGAATTAAGAAAAACAAGAAGTTCTTCAAGTTTTTCACATTCAACCTTTACTTCTTTTAAAGCGTCGGAATGTCGTAAAGAACGTTCATAATCTTCAAGTTCTGTCCAACGTTCAGCCGCTTCTAAAGTATCAAGAATATGTTGTTCTTCCATTTCTAATACAATTGGAAAAAATGATGCGCGTCTTACGTTAAAAATCATTTTAAAATCCAATCTAATAGTTTTGATTCAATTAAATAAAAGTGATAATTATCTCCAGATTTTTCATAACGAAGCCCATATTGTTCTGGATGAACACTTTTACATTTTTTACAAGCTTCTAAACGAGTTGGTCTAAATTCAAATACTCCAAATCCAGCACAATTTATACATTCTTTTTTATCTTTTGTTGCAATTAAAATCATTTCTTATCCTTTAATTGTTTATTAGTGATTTCTATATCTTCTATTCGTTTTTTAACTCGTTTTAAAACTACTTCAGGTTCCATATAAAATTCATCTTGCCAAGAAATTCTAGCCTCGGGTTTAGCTGGACGTTCCTGTTTAACAAATCCAAAATTTAATAATATTTGAGAAAATCTCATGTTTGGATTCATTATAATTAAGAAATGTAAAAGTTTTTGAAGTTCTAAATTATTCTCTTCTCTTGTCATTTTAATAACCTTATATATTCATCACAATCTTCTTCAGGATAACCTTTTGTTAAACATTGTTTTTTCACTGAAGCTTTATAACTTCTTTGTTGTAAATAACTATGGGTTCCAAAGATTAATATAGCCGCTAATATATAAACAATAATTTTCTTCATTGTTGAATTCCAAAAATACATAATAATAAACCTATCAAAGATAATAAAACTATTGCAATCATTGATTTCACTTCTTTTTTCTCCTACCCACCAAGACTACCTTAGTTTTTCCACCATGTCCATGAATCAATTCAACATCTTGAATATTATTATAAAGAGCTACAGATGTATGAAATGTAGTCCATTCTAAGACTGCCTTGCCTGATGGCAAGATAATTCCTCTAGCCACTACACCTGTTCCAGAAGTACCAGACACATCTTCTTCACGTTGTAGATAAAATTCTTGCATAGCATCCAATTTCATAACACCATTATCCCATAATGTTTCTATAAAGTCAATCTTTTAATTTTATTCTCTACCTTCATATCCAGGTTTTTGATGACATTCTTTACAATAAAGAAATCCATCAGTTCCATAAATCCAAATATGTGGTGGGCACCATGATTTATCTTTTTTACCTGTAAATTCTGAACCTGGAGGTGGTAATATAATAGGTAATAGAATAATAAACAAAATCATTAATATAATAAAAAGCATTATCTATATACTATCATATGTTTCTATAATTATCAATATTTAAATTTATTTATTGGAGAATTTTTTATAAGCTTAAATTTAGATCTACGTTTTTTAATAAGACGTTGTCTATAAAGCTTATATAAATATTTAAAGAATAGGTAGTTGAGAATAAGGGTAGGTGTAAGAAAAACTACAAGATATAAAATTATTACAAAGGTCATAGTCCACATTAAAGACACTATCCCGTAGTTAATTGTAATAGTTTAATTACGCTAACTTAATTAGCAAGAAAAACTAATTATACGTTAGTTGTTAATTTCTTCACTTCACAGTAAAGCAATTAACATAGTTAACCCTATAATATCATTCTGAATAAAATTATTTTTTAACACATTTATATGGGAGCAATGATTACATTGCGACCGAAGCTTGAATTTAGCGTCAGCTAAAGTCATTAAGACTTATTCCTCATATAATTACAAGTTAATTCATTATTTGCATATATGGGTGTAATTATCTTCATTTGTTTATATAATTGTATGAAATCATTAGCTTCTTCCATATTATTAAAGATTCCTACAATATGTTGTTTATAACCTTTTGTAATAAGTTTACAATAAATCTTATAATCATCTCCAATATCTACTCTAAATCTTACTTCCATAATCCTTGTTGTTTTAACTTCATATCCTAATTGTTTATATAATTCTTTATGATACTGCATTTTACATGAAATATCAAGAAATGTATCATTCTTTGATAATGTTTCTATAATATCAAATTTCCAATTTCTTATATCCGAATTTAAAGGTTTATATACATGAACCTTATCTTTCATTTCTCTAACATTTCTGGATAATGATGTTATAAGATTCTTAGAATAAAATATATAAACACACTTCTTTTTCTCATTCTTTAACATGAATATTCCTATTCCAGGAATTTCATACATAAGTTTAAACAATTTTGAATATACCATACATACAGTTGTTATTATTCAAAGGTCTATAATAACATATCTTAAACCTTCTAATAGGCTTATAGAGAAGACTTTTCACCTTAATGAATATAAACACTTAACTTGTATAAAAAATAAGTTTATAAGTTATTATACGCTTAATTTGGATATTATGTATAGTTTTGTGTGAGATTTTAAATGTTTCTATATTATATATATGAAATGTTAGGATTACACTAGTCACTAGGCAACATGTATCATTGTCCTCTACCCCCCCATACCCTCCCTACCCATACCCCCATAATCTATATGCATAAGTTCTTGAAATTATTATTCTATTCCAGATGGTATGAATCTTGCATATATAGATTGTATACATATGCCTGTTGGCAATGTGAGGATTTTTGAGGAGAGAATTGGGAATGGGGAATTGGAATTTATATATACTCTTTATCCCTAACCTATTCTATTTTCCATTACCATACCTTCCCTTTCACCATTTACATATATGCAAAAATGCAAGTGTCTACGATTTTGACACTGTATATTTTCTTAACATATTGGAATCACTATATTTCCTGGAATTCTGTATAGAAGTTTGACAATGCGAAGTGTGCTAAGTACTTGATTTCACAGTTGGCACACACGATGCAATGTAACTCGTTTGTGATGCACGACAGAGAGTAAGACATACACCTAGAGCTTGTAGACCTTAACTCCCTCGAAGCAATTCACCTTGCTGGTACGAGTTGCCAGGATAGCATAGAGCCAGACAGTTGTCGAGTGATATGCGATAGGAATCGGACTCGTTAAACAGACAGGGCTGTAGACTGAAACATGTCGAACCCCCATGACGCCAGCAATGCCAAGCCTGATAAGAGCTAGTTAATAGATTAAGGGTACGGTTAATTTCCCTGGAATGAGGGGTATAAGCTAGATCATGACTTAGACCTAAGTCTATAAGTGATGTTTATATCGCGTAGTCTAGGAAGATAGGTATTGGATGTAGCAATATCCTAACCCTATATTGTAAAGAAAGTCGAAACAGAGAGTTTAGAAATAAGCTCTCTGTCCATAGCTATTAAGCTATGCTGATGAGACTTGGCAGTTATCCATAGTCAAATTACAAACCAGGAGTATATCATGACTCACGAACAATTGGTTGCTGAATTGGCTCGAATTAAAGCCGAGAATGAAGCATTAAAAGCTAAGAAAGAACGTAGCCTTAGCTGGAAGGTTTCAGAGAAAGGTGCAATCAGCATCTATGGCTTTGGTCGTTTTCCTGTAACCCTTTATTATACACAGCTTATGAAGCTTGCACAGGTTATGCCTGAAGTTGTTAAGTTTGCTGAAGCTAATAAGGCATTGCTTAATATTAAAGACAGTACTGTAAAAGCAGCATAATTGCGCAAGCAATTAATCAAGGATAGCACTGTTAAAGCTGCCTAAGTAAACACCCTAGGTAACCCGAAACAACGCCTCTATTCCCCCAATAGAGCGTTGTAGCATGGTTTTTCCATGCCTGATGAGGGTATTATGAAAATTAAATCTAAAATAATGCATAAACATCATTCTATTCCAGTGGGTAAATCCATAGAAACAATAGATTGGCATTTACAAAATTTATGGAATGAAGGATTTAAAACTATTGTGATGCTTACTCCTAAAGAACATATTAAACACCACAAAAAACATGGGTTTCATAAATTTAGTAGTGTAACAAAGAAAGCAGGATAAATATATGACAATATTCAAAATAATAAAACACGGTCAATTGGTTTTCTTTAAAGTTAATACTACAAATAGAGTTAAAGCTGTTCGTATGTTATGGAAAACATTTGGAGATAATATTAAATATGATATTATGTGAGGTGATTTATGGGATACAAAGAATTATCTAGCAATCTAATAACCTTTCAAAGTAAACTCAATGCTCATCTTCAAGAGCGCAATAGCTATAATATAAATGAGGAGTACGTAGCTTGGTTAGAACATAATATAGAGGAAATTAAAAAGCTTATCCAAGATTTAAAATTATCTGAAAAGAAAGCAAGTTAATAAACTTAGGAGAATTATATGGTTACAATTTTACTTATTGTTATTATCTTTTTATTAGTATTTTAAACAAAGGGGACCTATATGATAAATCAAGAACAAGTTATTCCTGTTGTGCCCGAAGTCGAGCCTGTGAAAGAAGAAGTTAAACCCGCGCCTAAACACTTTGAATCTATTCAAGATTTATTCCATAAAACTATGCAACATCAAAGCAAAACTCTACAGTTAAATCAATTAACTAATCTTAATAATAATACCAAGTATCATGTTTCCAAAAGAAAGGCTAAACAAAAACGCAAGGTTGCAAGAGCTTCACGTAAAAGGAATAGGAGTTAATTATGAAGAAAGTTGTATGGATAAAGAATAAAAAATATATAGTGATGGAATCTTTTGGTTGCTATTGGAATTGGAGACCTATCTTGGCCACAAATGATTTGAAGGTGGCCGCAAAAGAAATTGAAAGACAATGTAAACTTGGTAATACTCTTTGTAGAATTTTTCAACCTAAAAAAATGCAAGTAACTGTAAAGTTTGAAGATTAAATAAAGGAGTTAATTATGTGTAATTGTGAGAAAGAGTATTTTTGCTGGGAATGCTATAAAAAACAAAATAACTTAGATTTAAACAATCAATTTATTCAACAACCTAATATAGGAGCTAAAGTATATTCTTTGGATACCTATAAACAAAATAGAATAGTGATGTCTAAAGAGGAAGCTTTAAAGGGTAGTTTAATAACTAATCAAGCTGGACTTGATCAACATTATGCGAACATTGAAGTCTTAAGAACTAGAAAACCTTTTCAACTTATTGAATTCAATAAGGATATATCATAATATTGAGGATTAAATATGTTAATTCATTATTATAATTTATGTTTACATCTTAGCCAAATTCTTATACGTTTGATGTAAATGAAAGAATTAATCCCGAAGCTTTTTAAACCTTTAATTTGAGGGAGAATTTATGTATCATATTTATTGTGATAAGTATAGAATTACCCAAAATCCTGTATCTTACAATCAATTACTTAAATTCTTTAATAAAGTAAACTTTCCTTGGAATAAAGTATCATCTTTACCTTTTGGAGAACATGTTTCTATTGAGAATTTTAAGATTGTACGAGCAGTTTAAAAGGAGAAAAAAGAAAAAGCTACAATACGTTGCGCGCATGAATTTGTTAAATATACAGGACTTATAGAACAATTTGAATTTTGTATTAAATGTGATGCTAAGAAAGGTAAAGCGAGTTAACCTTTAACAGAAAGGAATTATAAAATGAAACGGAAACTATTAGAATTTCTAGACAAACATAATATAGTTATTAAGGTTTGCAATCTAAAGTTGGAAGCTGGCGGAGAAGGATTTAATAGGTATGCCGCATTTGAATTTCCAAATGAATCACTAGTTATTACTAACCTCCAAAAGAATGGAGCTGAATTAATGTATCTAACATTCTTTTATAATGGAATATATAAACAAGTTATAGTTCCAAATGATTTGCAAGTTAAAAAGATTGTTGGTAAAGAAAGAATTGCTGCTTTAAAAAAATATGAACAATATGTTATAAATGATTTAAAGAATCATTTGACTCATGGTTTTATGATTGGTTCTGACCCTGAGATTTTTGTAGAGAATGATAAAGGTGAAGTTATTCCCGCATTTGATTTCTTAGGTTCAAAGAAAGCACCTAGTATTGCACCTAAAGCATTACCTGAATCACCTGCTGTTTGTGGTTCAAACAATTTATATTGGGATGGTTTCCAAGCCGAGTTTACTACATCACCACAAAATTGTTTATCTTGGCAAGTAGATAGTATCCAACGTGGATTGCAAGGTGTTTATAATGAAGCTAAAAAGCACAATAAGAATGCCAAGTTGTCCAGTCAAACTGTTATGGATATCCCATTTGAACTAATAAAGAATGCTAAAGATGAACATGTTGAATTTGGCTGCATGCCAAGCGAGAATGCATATGGTCTTAAAGGTGTTACAATGTCTGGTCGAGACGTTGCCTTTAGGTCAGCAGGTGGGCATCTCCATTTTGGAATAGGTAAACGAACTAAAGAACAATATGAAACAATTGTTAAAGCGTTAGATGCTGTGCTTGGTGTAGCGTGTGTATCACTCTTTGCTAAATATGATAATCCAAAGCGTCGAGAGATGTATGGATTAGCTGGAGAATATAGAACTCCGCCGCATGGATTAGAATATAGAACATTAAGTAATGCATGGATGTTTCATCCCCTAATGACAAACTTAGTATTTGATATTGGGAGAAAGGTTGTTGTTATGGGGGATAAAGGTTATTCTAAACATTGGAAGGCGACAGAAAAAGAAACAATTGAATGCATTCAACAATGCGATGTAAAAAAAGCAAGAAAAATTCTTGACAGAAATAAGAATCTCATGCTTCAATTGATTAAAGCGGCATATAGAACCATAAACGATGCCGGAGCAATAACAATCTTTAATGTATTCAAAAATGGAATGGAATCAGTAATTAAGAACCCAGATGATATTGAAGATAATTGGAATTTGAAGACTAATGATTGGGTTTCGCATTGTAATGTAAAAGGAAAGAATGTTTTAACTGCACGTTCAATTATCGAAACTGGAGAGAAAGTTGCTTAGATAATCACTTTAGAAAGTGAGTTGATATCATGAATAATATAACTAGATTATTTAGAATTCTTCCTAATGGAAGGAAACAATATTGTTCTGTTAAAATAGATAATCATTATTTATATTATGCAATGGAAGAAGGTGCTCCATGGCAAATTTCATATGGATGGACTTATGATAGTTTAATAAAACACTTTATATATAATGGATTCACTTTAATGAATAAAGAAATTAAAACAGAAGTTGATTGGTTAAATGCTATTCAAGATAATTTCAAAGAAGGAGTTTAACAATGGATAAAACTTATCAGGTAATTGGTCAACTGAGTGATGGCTTTACTGAAGTATTAGAAACTTGTAGTAATAGAGAAGAAGCTGAATATGCTTTAGCTAATTTTCTTTTATATCCTGTCTCAAAGTATTATAACTTTCATATACTAGAAATAGGAAAGGATTCATATGCAGGTTCAGAAAAGTAAATACGGCACATACTTAACAGATAATGAAATAAAATATAGGAAAGAATTAATAACAGAAACAATCTATTGTCCTATATCTTTAAAACAATTATCTGTATTAGAAGGAGAAATAATTTATTGTGGTGGAGAAGATCACTTCATATCTAATGAAGGAGTTGATAAGCTTATAGGAATATTTGGTGAAAAGTTTATACAGGAAAGGATGATAACATATGATTAAATATGATTTTAAAATTGAAAAGAATATTCCAATTCCCAAACTAAAAGGACTTACTCAGTTTTTAAGAAGTTTAGAGGTTGGAGATTCTGTAGTAATTCCGTGGCCAAAAACAAAACCAAATCAAATGACAAATTTTGGTAAAAGAGCAAATATTAAAATTCTCTCGAGAAGAATTGATGAAGAATTTATTAGAATATGGAGGATAGAATGATTATCGTAAAGAGTATTGAACTACCCGAAAGAAAAGTATGGATCGAACAACACAATGATTACTTTATTCTTAAACACCAAGAACCTAATAAGGATGTAGAGGCATTGAATGCTATACAAAATCTAACTCTTGTATTAGACTTCTTTGATACCTTGGTGGGAAAGAAATTTATTTCAAATTAGAAAGAATTAATCCCGAACAATTTTATCCTGTAATTTAAGGAGGATTTTTATTATGAATAAACTATCATTCCCAAAGGGGACTCTTAAGTTTAAAAGACTTAATGATCAACCAAAGGAAATAGAAAAAACTGAGGATTGGAAATTCCAAATAAAAGAATATATGAAGAGAAAGAAGTTTGTAAATATTATAGAGAAAGCTTATCCAGGTCAACTACCCGAAGATGCTCCGCCGAGACTTCCCGAGGAACTCCTAACTTCTTTAGGAAAAACGGAAATTAGAATGAGAGATATGAGAAATAAATTTAAAAATATTCCATCATTTGTTACGGCAAGTGATTATGAAATTACTTTTAGACATCCTAAATGGTCTAGATTTCTTGGAGAAATTAAAGTACAATCTAAACGAGCCAACATTAAAGATTCTTTAAAACTTATTGCCGATGAATTTAGAAAAAGAAAAATGAATCATCGTCAAATTAGACAAAAAGAAAAAATTTATAAAGTTGAATCTTTAAAAGCCGAATTAAGATATTTTGTTAGTGGAGGATGTATTTATATGCCAAATGTAAAAGAAGGAGTGTATGCTAAATTTTTAAAAGATCAAGAAAAAAGAATTGTATTCTCTCCTAAAATACCCAAAGATAAGAACAATTATATTGGAGTTGAACTAGAGTTTATGTGTGATTGGAATCAGGATAAACTTGGTCTTGCATTATTTGAAGCTGGGGTTGGTAAACAAGTTACTTTAACTGTTGATGGTTCTCTAAGATGTTGTAACGATCGTAAACCTGAAGATTGCCCAGATCATAAAAATAAATACTTACATGAGCTTTGTGTCTTAACAAAAGAAAATGAATATAAAGACATTATGAAAAAGGTTTGTGATTTGTTATCTAAAGCCGGAGCTACTGTTAATAAGAGTTGCGGTATGCATGTGCATCTTGATATGAGAAATAGGGATGCCGAGAAAGCTTATCAAAATCTTTTATCGGCCCAAGGAATTCTATTCAAAATGAATCCTAAATCCAGGATTGAGAAGTATGCTAAGAAGGTGATTGAAAGGAATTTTGAAGTAATGAAAAACAAACCTGATCATGGAGAATATAGATATCTTGGTATCAATCCTATTGCAATGCATCGTCATCAAACTATTGAAACTAGGATTCATTCCGGAACTATTGATTACACTAAGATTACCAATTGGATTGCGATATTAGTTAAGATAGCTAATCATAAAGAAAGAATCATTAAGAATTTTGTAAGTTTAAAATTGTTCTGTGAAGAGTTTAATATTGATGCTAAACTTAAAGCATATATGTTAGAAAGAATTGAGAAGTTTAAAACAAAGAAGGATGGTGTTGTTCAAGTTGAACCTGAAGCTGAACGAGGTGTTGCGTGAAATATTATATAGTAAAAATGAAAGATAGATGGGAAGAAAAACCTGAATATCTTGAAGCTTTTACAAATAAAAAAGATTTGAAAAAATTTATTAAACGTTCTAGATTAATGAAAAAACCTATTGCTTTATTTAAAATTGAAGAAACCCTTTTATGGAAGGATAAAAAATATGTGTAAAATTATGATCATGTCTGGTATTACGGATGAAACCACGCAACAAGCTTGGGAGTTTACTAAGGCAATGGCTAAAGAAATGTCTAGTCCAAATTCTACAGAGAAAGATGGCCTGGGCTATGCTGCTATAGATGCTAATGGTAATCTCTTTGGAGAACGATGGGTTGATAATAAAGATGCGTTTAAACATAAGAATGTTTATGGGTCAGAGATTGATACCAATATCTTAAAGAGGTATAAGATTTTAAATAGAGAAAAAGTATATGGAAACTTTGGAGTATTTAATGAGAACATTCGAAGTATAACATTACATTCTAGGTCTGCCACTAATACAGTTAGTTATAAAAATACTCATCCATTTGTTGAGAATCATACTTCAGTTATACACAATGGAGTTATATATAACGATGATCAATTAACTAAGAAAACTTCTACTTGTGATAGTGAAGTTATTCTTCATCAATATATTAAACATAATGTTGCAAACAAACCTGGAAAGATTAGGAAGATGGTTAATAAGCTTGAAGGTTATTACGCTCTTGGAATCTTTTCCAGAACTTCTGAAGGTAGAGTTATATTGGATGTTATTAAAGATAACTCCGCAAGACTTGATGCATTCTTTATTAAAGAACTAAACACAGTTGTATTTGCAACCCCAAGATACCAAGCATCTCCTGTAGAGGATGCATGTAAAACATTAGGCTTTACGATTGTATCTAAGTATGAAGTTAAAGCTAATAGGTTACAAAGAATGGATGCGTTGACTGGCGAAACAATAGCATATGAAAGTTTTAAACCTAAAGAGTTTACTAGAAATTCTTCAGTTAATAATAAACAATGGAATACAAACAACAGTCATGAATCCCATTACCCATATAGTGATTACTATACTAGAGGCAATGAAAGTGGACTAACAAAGTTTGGAGATGTATTTCCTAAGACTCCTAAGAATAACAACATCATTGATATGACTTCTCATTCTAAATCTAAACATGTGGAAGCTATTAAAGAACGTCAACTTGAGGAAATGATTTTAGGTAATAAAGAATATACTCAAGAAGAAGTTGAGGAGATGATCGCAAAAGCAAATGCCGAAGTAAATGGTGGTCTATCTACTGGAATTACTGAGGAAATTCGTGATGAGATTGCAGATGTTTTTAATGATGGTGGAGAAACTGTCTGGGAAGTTGACGAGAAATTAACTTGGCACAAGAAAACTTTAGCGTAAGGATTTACTATGTATAAAGAAGGTGACAAAATTATTTTGATCGAGGATTTTGAAGGCGATCCAAGAGGAACAGTTTATAAAATCACAAAAGGAAAAAATGGGCATCTTGTTTGGAAAGGACATTGGGTAGTTAATAATTGGTATGGAAAATGTCCCTTTAAATTATATAAAGAAATTAAAAATGAAACTGATTGGTTAGATAATATTCAACAAAACTTTAAAGAAGGAATCTAACATGAAACAATTATTATACGTAGGAAAGTTTTATCCATGGACTGATAAACATGACAATGCCTTAGCTGAAGCTTTGGAAACATTTGATAAGGTAACTATTGCTGTATCAATGTTAAGCGATAAACCAAAGAAAGGCCAACCAACAAAGATTATAGATGAATCAGTTAAAGATAAAGTAAAGATTATTTACTTTAAAAGATTATCCAATTTGTTACATGCTAAAAAAGAATATAAGTATATAATGTTTGAAAGGAATTAAGTATGTGGAAGATAGGTGATAAAATAAAATTTGTGGGTGATGGAGAATTAGATTCTACAGAGGCCCACGGATTTATTCTTGGTAAAACATATGAAATAATAGATCGTGAAGAAGTTGAATATGATGAAGATGGTAATACTCTCAATATAGATGATGATTACTTACATGATGGAGATTATAAATACTGGGTTATTAAAGATGGTGAATCGTGGATTATAGAACCTAATTCATTTGAAAAATATAAAAAGAAAGTTCCGAAAAATGATATAGATATTCTAGATAATATTCAAGACAATTTTAGATTTGGGATTTAATTTTAGTCCCGAAGAAAAATGAAATAAAAATTTGGGGAAGGATTTTTAAATGACAGCAATTCTATTAATGATTATAGGATTTATCTTATTTGTCACAACTGGATTAGGATATGTTATATTTGGGTATATATTCATGGGAATATTAGAAGTCGGGGCCGCATTATTTAGTGGACTTATTGGGTTCATTTTATTAGGATTAGTAATATCGTGGATTTTAACAAAATTTAATAATCATTCATAAAGGAGATAATATGTTGCAAGTAACATTTGAATATCCAATGCGCAATCAATCAGTGCAAGTTGTAGCTACGTGTAAAAATATTATTGGAGCTGAATATATTGAAGGATTAACTTTAACATTTTTAAACGAAGATGATATAAGAATCTTTGTTCCTTATGAAAAGGATTTGTTTGAGGATATAGAAAGTGAAGCGGTTTATATGTTAGCCGAGGCCTATTATAATCCTGAATTGAACTTCGCGCAAGGGGCACACTAATGTTTAAAATAGGCGATAAAGTTAAATGTATTACAAAACCACCGCGTGGTCATTTTCAACTTTCTCATGCAGAAAAATGTGTTGGTGAAATTTATACTGTTAGCTTAGTAAAAAGTCCAGAAATAATACAGTTAAAAAATGAATATGGAAATTTTAATCCTAATAATTTTAAACTTTTTAAAGATAATTTATCTGAAATAGATTATTTAGATGCATTTCAATTAAACTTTAAAGAAGGAGTATAACAATGTTCTTAATTCCATATAAAAGAAAATCTTCTTCCGCTAGAAATCTGTGTTACAATCTCCAAATTCCAATGATCACTAAACGTCTGCAATTCCGTAAAGATTTAGCTATTAACTGGGGATGCGCAGCTCCTATCGTTGGCACGTTTAAAGTATTAAATAATCCACAATCTGTTAACAATGCTGTTAATAAACTTCGTGCATTTAAAATAATGAAAGATGCTGGTATTCCTGTCCCAGACTTTACAACTTCATATAAACAAGCAGTTGAATGGATTAAAGAAGGTTATATTGTTTTATCCAGAAGTTTACTTGAAAGTCATAGCGGAAAAGGTATTACAGTTTGTAAAGTAATTGAAGATTTACCAACGGTTTCAAAGGTTTATGTTAAATACTTTCCAAAGAAATATGAATTTAGAGTCCATGTATTTAATGGAAAAGTTATTGATTATGTTCAAAAAAGAAAACGTAATGATATCAATGAATTAGAATATGATAAGTATGTTAGAAGTTATAAGAATGGTTGGGTATTCTGTCGTGAGAATGCGATTGTTAAAGAGTCCATTAAAACACTAGCTGTCGATGCCGTAAAGGCCCTTGGCTTAGACTTTGGCGCTGTCGATATTGTGATGCTAGGGAATGGAAAGGCAAGAGTTTTAGAGGTGAACACCGCTCCGGCTTTAGAAAATACGACTCTAGAATCTTATGTCAATGCTATTAAGGAGTTAGAGAATGTTTAAAATTAAATATAAAAAAGGAGATAAAATAAAATGTATAAGAGTAAAAGACGACTGGAGAAAAGTAAAGCTTGGAAAAGAATACATCATAAAAGAATTTTCTTTTACCCACAATGTAGTATACTTAGAAGGATTAACTAGAGAATATCCTTTATCTTATTTTAAAAAGGTTATACAATTTAAAAGAAAATCTGGAACTAGATTATTAGATGCATTCAAAAAGAATGAGGAAAATTATTATGAATAAAAAAGAAAAAATAAGTGAGATGCTTAAAGAGGTAGAATCTTTAATTCATAAAATGATTGATGAAAAAAGAGATGGCCCATTTAATTCTTTTGAATTATTAATGATTACAATGGATGCTCTAATAAAAGAAAGTCAATCACAAAGTCATATCAATTCTAATAGGATAAAAAGGATAGGTAACGCATGAAGATTAAAGTTGGAGATAAAGTTAAAATTAAAAAAGGAGTATCTAACGATTCCCGATCTTTCGCAGGAAAAATTGTAGAGATAAATAAAATGACATATAGTCCAAGTTGTAACATGAATATATTATATTTTAATAATATGATAAATGGAATTTGGGAAAACGAATGTGTATCAGTAAAAGAAAATTATTCTGAAGTAGATTTCTTAGATGCTTTTAAAGAGAATTTTAAGGATGGTATATGAATAAAGATAAATTAATAATTCAAAATTGTATTGACGCTTTAGAAGTTATAGCTGAAGAAGAATGTTATTGTGAACCTAATCCAGAATATGGCTATGGGCCATGTGGCAGTTGTATAGCCACAAAAGCTTTGATATATAATAAGGATATTGAAAATCAGCCTCCAGAACCTTTTATGAGAATAAAGGTGACAGATGAAAAAAGAGATTGATGCTTTGAATAGAATACAGACTAAAGAAAAGAATTTTTATGAAGAAAAATTATATGATTTTATGAATTATGAACGTATACTTCCTATTTTTCCTAGAAGAGGATTCACTACAACAATTACTAATATAACCGGGGATACGACTGCTGCTCAACCTAATGAATTAGTAACCTTTAGAATACCAGACCCTCCAGAACAATTTCCCAGAACCTATACAATGGAGACTATTCCTTTACGTCAATGGTTAAATCCAAACATTGTTTATCTTGGAGATGAAAATGATTGAAAAGATTAAAAGGTTCTTTTTTAAAGAACCTACGACTTGGTTCACTTCTGATTTGCATTTCGGTCATAGAAATGTTATTAACTATTGTAATAGACCTTATAAAGATTTAGAAGAAATGCATAAAGCTTTAATAAAGATTTGGAATGATACTGTAAAAGAAGGAGACACTGTATATGTACTTGGGGATTTTTCTCTTAATAAAAAATGGAGTCAAACGATTATTCCATTACTTAAAGGTAATAAGATTCTTATATCTGGAAATCACGATTATTGCTTTGACCATCCTCCAAAAGAAAATAGCGGGCTATCTATACAACAACACAGAGAAAATTATAAAAGACGATGCGACGCGTATATACAACACGGCTGGCAAGCTGTTCATCAAACACTTAAACTCAAGTTCAAGAATGGCGTCAATGTATTATTACACCATTTACCTTATGCAACTCCGAAAGAAGTTGGGTTCGACCAAAGGTATTTAAATCTTAGACCTAAAGACGAAGGACTATTTCTTTTACATGGTCACCTTCATGGTCGTTATAAAAAATATAAAAACATGATAGATTGTGGATTAGATGCTTGGAACTTGAATTTGATATCTGAAGATGATATAATAAAAATTATAGAAAGTAAAGAAAATTATATTAAATCTTCATTAACGGATTGGTATGAAACAAATAAAAGTTGAATTAAATAAAAAGTATAATAAATTAATTCCAATAAAAAAGATAATGATTTCCAATAGAACACATTATCTTTGTTTATGTGATTGCGGAAAAGAAAAAATATTAAGTACAACCGTTATATCCCGAGGAATTATTAAAAGTTGTGGATGTCTTGTTATTGAACGAGCCAGAACAAACAAAGGAAGAATAGTTTTGAAAAAAGGAGAAGCGGCCTTCAATAATCTATATCGAAATTTAGTAAGTAATTCACAAAAAAGAAATATAGAATTTCATTTATCTAAAGAAGAAGTTCATTTATTATCCAAAGGATATTGTGTTTATTGTGGTTCTGAACCTAAAGGAATTTTTACAATGAAATATAAAAATGGAAAATGTAGATTAAATGGAGAATATATTTATAATGGAATTGATAGAATTGATAGTAAAAAAGGTTATATAAAAGGAAACGTTGTATCTTGTTGTAAAATTTGTAATTATATGAAACAACAACTTTCTCAAGAAGAATTTTTTATTCATATAGAAAAAATATTAAAATTTACAGGAAGATCTTAAACTCTGGAGTGAAGATAAAATTAATCCCGAAGAATTGGATAATAAAATTTAAGGAGGGTTTTTTGTGACTAGGTTAATTTTTACTAAAAACGAAGCAGGTAATGTCCACACAACTAAAGAACTACTAGCTAGAGAAAAAGTTATTAATGGTCATGTAATTATCAAAGATGATGGATGTCATTATGTGGTTACAGATTTAGGCTCTGGACAAGTTTTAGCATCGGGAACAGAAAGAACTATTACTTTGGCTAAAGGAAAAATTAAAAGTAAATTCAAGGAATTAGGCGTCATTTTTTATGACGAGGTACGCAAAAAATTAGAATGAAAAACTGTAGTAATAAAAAATGTTTAAATAAAAATCCTCAATCTATTTCTAATTTTAACCGAAACAAAAGTTCTCCTGACGGATTAGGATTTTATTGTAAACAATGTAAAAAACAAAAAGATAAAGAATGGTATAATAGAAATAAAGAACATATTAACTATATTAATAAAAGATGGAATAAAAATAATTTAAAAAGACACAATAAAATCAAGAATCGATGGGCTAAAAATAATAAACATAAGGTAAAAGAAATGAATAGAAAATATGAATTAAAGAAAAAATATGGAATAACTATAGAAGAATATATTATAATGTTAAAAAATCAAAATTATAAATGTTTAATATGTAATTTGAAATCTAAGAAAAATTTATGTGTAGATCATTGTCATAAAACTAATAAAGTTAGAGGTTTATTATGTAAAAATTGTAATTTCCTTTTAGGAAATGCTAAAGATAATATTAATATTTTAAAAAAAGCAATAAAATATTTAAGGAGTGATGTATGAAACCAAGTGAACGGCTCAAGGAAATTGAGGCTAGAAAACTAAAATGGGAAGTTGAGAATGAAGATGGATTTCCGATTAATTATACTGATGTAACATGGTTAATCAAACGTGTGAATTATCTTACCAAAGCAATGGAATCAGCAAGCTCTTTAGCGAGGTATATTATTGAGAGAGCACAGATTGATAAATGGACAAGTCCGGGACTAGAGTTTGGTTGCAGTAAAATTGAATTAGATTTAACGAAAGCTTTGGAGGAAGAATGAAAAGACGTGAAATGGAAAGAGTTTTAAAACAAAATGGATTTGTTCACGTAAGAACTAATAAACACTTGATATTTTCCAATGGTGTAATAAGTGTGGCGTTACCAAGTAGAATTGATTATTCTAAAGGACTATCAAGAAGGATTCTTCAACAAGCAAAATTACATCACTGTATTGACTTTTGAAAAAAGATATGATATAATAAATTCATTGATTTGAATTAATAAATAGTTCAAATTAAATAACAGATATGATGGAGAGCAAAAGTGTATTTTGACCCAGAAGATAAAGAGAGAATATTAGATTATTTAGAATCTAATAAAGGACATTTTAAAACACTTAAGCCTATAAAACAATTATCCAAAATGAAGGATAAGTTATTGAAAAAATATGATTCATCGTTTCATGAGGATATTGAAATTGAATATCTTAAAGGTTGTAGATTAGCTGTGGCTGAAGATATATCCAGAAATACTGGATTAGCTACAGATGGAATTATGTTTACTATTGAAAGTCTTGGAATGGATAAATTTAAAAAGTTATTGTAGTTTGTGTGTAGGAGGCAAGGTCTGAGGAGATCCGGTCCTCCCAATCAAGGGAGGTTTCCGCTCCAAGTGAGAGACCATCTACACGCAATTCATTTACACGATGTGATCGTAGTGTAACAGTTCGCACGCTAGGTTGTGGCCCTGGTAGTTTGGATGCAAATTCCAACGATCACCCCAATAGTGGTAAGGATACGGATGATAGGGTATCCAAGATAGAAAGCGTACGGGTGTTGGGGCTTCTATCATTTTTAACAACTAAGTATATATACAGGAGTTAAATATATGATAGGAAACGGAAAACCTGAGTCATCTCAAATAGATAAAGAACGTATCGAAGACAAATTTATCCTTCCAAAAGATAAATTAAATGAAACCAAACAAATAGTTGAAAGTCATATACCGGCTTATAGTCATGATCCTGGAGCTGAGTATACAATTAATAGATCAATTTATTTTGATAGTCCTGATTTAACGTTTTTAAAACAACATCTTAACGGTGTTGGTGAAAGACGTAAAATCCGCATTAGAACATATTATCCAAATGGTGAACATAATGGTGTATACTTTATGGAAGTTAAATCCAAAGATAATGGAGATTCAACAAAGACAAGAGTTCAACTAAGTGAACTTGGATATGAATATACAATGAAACATAATCAAATAAAAATTGATGAAGATCTTTATTTGGCTAATGAAGAAGTATCCAAAGATGAAGTTACCAAACATGCAAACATTATTAACTACTTATTAACATTAAATAAATGTACTCCTGTTGTAGATATAATGTACAAACGATATGCATTTCAAGAGGATGAAAAGTTTAGAGTAACAATGGATCAAGATATTAAATGGAGACCTTTAAGACTTATAGATTTAGCTACAATTCAAGATCTTCGTAATCAAGATTTATGGGATGATGTTCAAGATTATAGAGATAGATTCTCTAATGAAAAAAACTTCTTGTTGGAAGTTAAATATCATAATAAATATGAACCTTGGTTTAAGATGATGGTTAAAGGTATGGGAGCCGAAGAAACAGGCTTCTCTAAATATGTGTGGTCACTTTCAAATATTCTAGGTGATACTCTAAATACTATTAAAAAGGGACTTAAAAAATAAGGAGACAAATATGTTTTTTACAGGATTTTTATTGGGAGCAATCATTATGTTTATCGCATCCTCCATTGATCATGGGTGTTTTACAAAAAAGGGATGTAATTTAAAATGAAGTTGTGTGTTATAAGCGACACCCACAACAGACATAGAAAATTGAAAATTCCTCCATGTGATATCCTAATTCATTGTGGCGACTGGACTTCTATGGGTTATAAACATGAAGTTGAAGAGTTTGCTAAATGGATTAATAAACAAGACGCTGGACATATTATTGTTGTTCCAGGAAATCATGAGCTTTACTTTGAGAGATTCTTGCCCGAAAGTAAAAAATGGTTTACTGATCATTGCCCAACCGCTCATCTTCTTATAGATGAGTCAATAGAGATCGAAGGAATAAAAATTCATGGATCTCCCGCAACACCATGGTTTTGTGATTGGGCCTGGAATAGAGCTGGAGAAACAATAAAGAAACATTGGGATGCAATTCCTGATAATACAAACATCTTAATAACACACGGCCCTCCATATTCAATTCTAGATGAAACTACATATGCTACAGGTGAACCTAAACCTGGATACTTAGGTTGTCCATATCTTTTAACAAGAGTTAAAGAATTAAAAGATCTTGATCTACATTTCTTCGGTCATATTCATAGCCCAGGTGGTAGACAAAAACATAGCTACGGTAAATCATTTTATAATTGTGCGGTGTGTGATGAAATTTATTTTCCTTCTAATCCTATTACGGTTGTAGAATATGAAAAAATGTAAGGTTTGTCAAATGGAAAAATCTTTAGATGATTTTCCTAAAAGTAGAGGAAATAGATATTGTTGTAAAATTTGTTTTAATAAAAAACAAAAGGAATGGCGGGCTAAAAATAAAGAAAAATTTAGAGAATATCAAAATAAAAGTAGAAAAAAGAATCAACAAAAATATACGGAAAAAAATAAACTTTGGAGAAAAAATAATCCAGATAAATATAGAAGCCATTGTTTAAAACAAAAACATGGTATAACATTAGAAATATATAAAAAAATGCAATTAGAACAAAACAATAAATGTTTTATTTGTCAAAAAGAAAACTATCATTTATATGTAGATCATTGTCATATATCGAATAAAATTCGTGGTTTACTTTGTAATAATTGTAATATAGCTTTAGGTCTATTTTATGATTCACAAGATTCTTTACAAAGAGCTATTGAATATTTAAGGAATTCAAAATGAAACCTTGTTGTAGCTATTCCCCAAGAATTCTTAAAGGTGATGAATGGGCTTGTTCTGATTGTGGAACTATTCTACCTGCTCAAAAACAAGAACAATTAGATTTCTTTGGATATGTTCCATATAAGATTGTTGAACCCCCAAAGTGTGAATGCGGCAGTGACAAGACGTATGGTCCCGGAAATAATTTTCATAGCGCGACTATGCCCTGTCCCTTATATAAGAAACCTTAAAACATCCAAGTTAAAGTCATAGAAGAACCAGTTTTATTTATATTTCCAGATAAACTATCAGCAATAGGTTTAGCACTTGTACTAAATATAAAAGCTTCTTTAGAATAAACTTGATAGGCAGTTAATCCAACTGCCCATATTTCTTTTCCAGTTCTTTTAGAAATCTCTGTTTCGATATTTTGTTGCATTAAATCCAAATCTTGTTTAAGATGGATTTGTATAGCGGTTGCATTTAAGCCGTTATTACAGGCTGAAGAATATATTGGATCAACGCTTAAACATAAATAGGTTATTAAATATGGTAACATCTCATTTATATTGTACTACAAATGGAGAGAAAAAACAATGAATAATAGGCATCTGAATAAGGCTAGAGACATGGCGCTTTTAAGTGTCTGTGAGCAACGCATAGGCTCTGTAATCACTTTAAAAGACAAAGTTATAGCAATGGGTTATAACAAAAATAAAACTCATCCCAAGGCCCCTAACGCATTTAAACATATACATTCAGAGTTTGATGCAATAATTAAAGCCCCGAAGAATTTATTGCGCGGGGCATCTATCTATGTTTATAGAATTACAAAGGGAAATAATCGAGGATTAAGTAAACCATGTAAAACGTGTCTTGACTTTATTAGAAAATCTGGTATAAAGAAGGTAGTATATTCGACAGAAACTTATTGGGGAGTTATAGAATTGTGAAACCAAGTGAACGGCTTAAGGAAATTGAGGATAATATAAATACTAATTATGTTCATCATGAATCTATGTCATGGCTAATCGCTCGCGTGAAGCGGCTCACTGAGGCTTGTGAGAAATACGAAAAAACATTTGTAACCCTTGAAGCTCAAATAAATCTGAGACCCGAAATGTTTAAGGTTTGGAAGGATCAAATGAATTTTTTATTAGGTGATGCCCGCAAAGCCCTGGAGGAAGAATGAATATCATTGGAGATATAGCTGGTAGATTTGATGAGTTGATGCTTCTTTTAGTACAAATGCCTAAAGATGAAAAGATTATTCTTGTAGGTGATCTTGTAGATCGTGGGCCTAAATCTAAAGAAGTAATTGAATGGGCGATGAGTACTCCAAATGTGATTACTTTAATGGGTAATCATGAACATATGATGATAGATTATCTTTTAAATACTGGATTGTATGGGCCAAGGATTTGGGAAATGAATGGCGGAGATAAAACTTTAGATTCTTATTATGATTCAGAAACTGGAGATGTAGTTATTCCAAAAGAGCATCTTGAATGGTTAAAAAATCTTCCTAAGTTTTATAAAGAAGAAGGATTGTATATCTCTCATGCGCCTTTGAGATCTACTGAATTGGGTTATAAAGAAGAAATTCAAGATTTTTTATGGAATAGAAATCCACCCCCAAAGGTTCCTGGAGTATTCCAAATCTTTGGACATAATTCTTCAATGAAAAAATATGGTGATTATTCTATTTGTATAGATGATTGTAGCAAAAGAAAGTTAACTGGAATTCATTGGCCAAGTAAAAAGATTTATCAACAAGATTATCTTCCTATACTTAGAAGTGTAGAAATTAATCCCGAAGATTAAAC
>Ga0335069_10000306_pt1 | contig 84968 bp, 75 predicted proteins | sample Lox_Sample_11_FD_206714 | JGI IMG/M metagenome (GOLD analysis project Ga0335069, IMG submission 206714) | Soil microbial communities from Loxahatchee National Wildlife Refuge, Florida, United States - Lox_Sample_1.1 | ecosystem: Environmental > Terrestrial > Soil > Wetlands | place: USA... | reverse complement strand
AATCCAACAGACCTGATTTTGATAATGCACTATCGAATATGGTCACATTCGATCCACCTTTTACAATTGCTGCAATGGTGCTTGTTGAGGGTGTCAATGGTGCTATGCTGGTGTTTTTTACACAACCCGTAGCAACAACCAACAAGGTAAAAGCACAAATAAAAATTTTTTTGTTCAAGGTACTTATTTGCATAAACCGGTTTTCATTAACAACTGAACTACTTTGAATCTATGATAACTGATTTTTTCATGTAATACGGAATAACAGTAGTCAGGGTTGTGGAGTTAGATCGACTTTATTAACGACAAACATGAAAAATAATTATTCAAAACTATAGCTTACTTTACCGTCTTTTTCGTCTTTCATTAAAATACCAAGCTGCTGAAGCTGATTACGTATTTTATCCGATGTAGCATAGTCTTTTTTGGCTTTTGCTTCTTTTCTTATATCGGCCAGCAAATCGAGTATTCCTTTTAATTTAGTTTGTTCGTCTTCTTCTTCATTCTTCAATCCCAGTATATTTTCGATATAATTCCTGAATTGTGTTTTTACATAAGCAAAGCATTCTGCCGACATAGTTGTTTTCTCCAATGAACCGCTTTTAAAAGAATTAATATGATTCACCAAAGAAAACATATTGGCCAGCACTTTTGCCGTATTAAAATCATCATTCATGAAATCGTCCATTTCCCGGCAATATGTATAAAAATGATTCTCCAGTTGTTCATTCCTTTCTTTTGAAGAATCGAATTCAAGCTTCGTTAATTCCCGGTAAGCTTCCCACAAACGCTTCAATCCTTTTTCAGCGGCCTGCAATGCATCGTTACTGAAATCGAGCGTGCTTCGGTAATGTGTTTGAAGAATAAAAAAACGGATCGTCATTGGCGAATAAGCCTGTTGCAATAAAGGATGTTTACCCGTAAACATTTCAGTGAGCCTGATCTGATTATTATAGCTTTTGCCCATCTTCTTTCCATTAATCGTAATCATATTATTATGCAACCAATAACGGGCAGGTACTTTGTGGTTGCAGATTGTACTTTGCGCAATTTCACTTTCATGATGAGGAAACTGCAGGTCCATACCGCCACCGTGAATATCAAATTGGTCGCCCAAATATTTTGTACTCATGGCAGAACATTCGATATGCCATCCGGGAAAACCTTCGCCCCAAGGGCTTTTCCATCGCATAATGTGCTCAGGCGCTGCCGATTTCCACAATGCAAAATCCTGCTTGTTCTTTTTTTCCTCCTGGTTTTCAAGATGACGTGTTGTTTCCAGTAAGTCGTCTATTATTCTTCCGCTCAGTTTTCCATAGGGATATTTTTCGGCATATTTTTTTACATCAAAATAAACAGAACCATTTACTTCGTATGCATATCCGGCTTCAATAATTTTTCCGATCATATTAACCTGTTCAACAATATGCCCGGTTGCCGTTGGTTCAATGCTTGGTTCAAGATTATTGAATTTTAACATTGCCCAATGAAAAAGGTTACTGTATTTCTGCACCAATTCCATCGGCTCCAGTTTCTCAATCACTGCTTTTTTTGAGATTTTTTCTTCTGCCTCACGGCCCTCCTCCTCAAAATGACCGGCGTCTGTAATGTTGCGTACATAACGCACTTTATAACCTAAATGAATCAGGTACCGGTAAATAATATCAAAGGTGATGAATGGCCTCGCATGACCCAGGTGGCTTTCACCGCTGACTGTTGGCCCGCACACATACATTCCCACATGGCCTGCGGTTATAGGTTCAAAAACTTCTTTTTCCCTTGTATAGGAATTATGCACTTTTAATGAGCTCATATCCTGAATTTCTGATAAACAATTCTTAAATACGATGGATAAATAAACAAATGCGCTATCTGAAATCAACGCAAAAATAGGCTATCGCAGACAAACCCTGCCACAACAACTACAGTAATACGTGAAAGGTATTTTATTGGAAAAATTCATATGCTAAAAATACAAATTATTTTGAAGTTTCCGATAGCTGAATATCTGCAATAACAGGATGGTGATCGGAATATGGGAGTTTAAAATTTTTGCATTGAAGCACTTTGAAATTGTCAGAAGCCATGATATAATCAATCCGGAGTGTCGGGGAAAGATTAACATAAGTCCTGCCAATGCCAAAACCTTTTTTAATAAATGCATCCTGCATGTTTGCTTTGATGGTTGAATAAGTATAGGAATTAGGCACGTCATTAAAATCTCCGCAAATAATGCTAGGATATGGGCTCGCATCCATCGCCTTTCTTACCGATTCGGCCTGCACAGCGCGGAATCCATAAGCCCGCTTTAATTTTTTTATAATAGATTTTGAAGCCTGGAACATACTGTCGTCTGCATTCCTGATAATATCAATATTATGGTAATCCTTATTCCTGAAAAGCACTGATTGCAGATGTGTGGTAAATATTCGTATGGTTTGTCCATTCACATCAACATCTGCTGCAATAAGGCTTTCCGTTGCCCTGATATTGGCCACTTTCTGAAATTTCTGCTGAATGGTATCGCTGATCGGATATTTTGAAAAAATAATCACCCCTGTTTCATACATGCCGCTGTAGTGGCGGTAATCGTGCGAAAAAAAATAGTACGGACAATTCAGTTCTTTCTGGATGCGGATAATGTTATCAGGAAGCTTTTTGGGATTGTGAGATTCAAAAAATTCCTGGAAGCATATAAGATCAGCATCCTGCTGTTTAAGAAATAGCAGCATTTTTTCCCAATGTGAAGTATCCGGTTTTGCTTTTATGAATTCATCCCATTCATGCACATTCCAGGTAAGCACGCGTAATGCACCTTCGGCTTTGTCATTTTTAAATGATGCGCCGATATGGAATGCAAAAAGCGAGTGGATATTTGGCCATCCGAGAATCAATGCAGTTAACGAAATCAGTGCCCAACGCCGCGATGTCATAAAAAGCCAAAAGACCAAAAATCCAAAAACTATAAAGAACAAAAGCGGGAAAACAAGGCCTAATAAAGAAACAAGCCACCATTTAGCGGGATTTAAAAAAGAGTTGCAGCATGCCAGCAGAAATATCAATACTGCAATAACATTTGCAACGATTACAATCTTTTTGGTGAATTTGCGCAGTGTTGCCATTTAATGGCTTGTAATTTACAAATCTTCCTTGTCAGCAGCCCTTTTCAGAATATCTTTTTCTTCATCTGTGAGTAGGCGATAGCCCTGCTGATTGATTTTATCAAGAATATCGTCAATCCTTTTTTGAGTGATGTTGGGAATTTTTTTATACGGCTGCGTGCCTGAAACTTTATAATAAAATTCGTCTTTAGGATGCCTTATCTTTCGTTTCCTGTCCGGATTAAAAAGATCGTTAGCCCAATCGAAAATATTATTTATCCAAAGCCCCCAGTCATTTCCCCTTTTCATCTGATAAATAAAAAGGAACCCCATCGCCGCACCGGAAACATTAGCGATATAGGCCCCCGTACCAGTTCGTGAAATACTCGCGAAGTCAATGAGGATATATATCAACGTTAGTACCCACAAAGGGATACCCCCGTTGATCATCGGGAAAATCCTGTAATCAGGAGCAACCGTTGTTGTTGCAACGGCAATGGCAATAACGGCAGGGCTTGCGCCAACCAGGTATACCAACGGTATTTGTGACTGAAGTTTTGGAAAAACGTAATAAGAAAGAATAAAAAACACAGCGCCCGCCAGTCCGCCATAAAAATACACGGGGATCAGTTTTCTGTTGCCTGCCAGATCCTGCAGAACATAGCCAAAGCCCCATAACCAAAGCATATTTGCCACGAAGCGGAAAACAGAATCATCAGAAAACATAAAAGTAAGCACCACCCACGGCCGGGTTGATAGCTTTTCGAGGTCTGCAGGAAGAACAAACCAGTAAAAAACATTTTTATTATATGCTGCTATGTCAAGTGAAGTGAGGAGATAAATTGAAAAAATAAATTTCAAGATAACAAAAACTACCGCGTTCAAAACAATAAGCTGAATTAGCGCATTTCCATCCTGCCCGAGACCCATTTTTTTACGGTAACTGTCTTCCATGGTGCGCATATTGTCTAACATATAAAGTTACTAAAAACACCTGCTTTGTATATGGATTGAATATTCTATTTTATTAACAACAAAACAATCTAACTGTTTAATAAAAATTTCGCCTGTTTCTTTTATTCCAATATACCACAAGTATCAATCCCACTAATGCCCCTCCCAAATGGGCCCAATGCGCCACATTATCCCCTGCCGAATTCCTGACCCCCAGGTAAAGCTCCATGGCAGCATAAAAAAGCACAAACCATTTTGCTTTAATAGGTACAAAAAAATACAGATAAATAAGGCTGTTAGGAAACAAATACCCGAATGCAGCAAGGCAACCGAATACTGCGCCTGAAGCTCCAACCGTAGCTTCATTAACAGTACCATATACTTTTTCAGCCATTAGTTGTTGTTGTTCCGGACCCCATGAGTTAAATGCATTCAAAAGCTGTGTGTTTTCATAATATAAAACAGCCAGGTGTGATACCGCTGAGCCCAATCCGCACAGTATATAAAAAATCAAAAATCTTTTTCCTCCCCATACATTTTCCAAAATGCTGCCGAACATCCACAAGGCAAACATGTTGAAAAAAATATGGTCGAACCCTCCATGCATGAACAAATGTGTGATCAATTGATGGGGACGGAAGTAAACAGAATGAATATCATGAAGGGCGAACGTATTATCAAAATCAAAATAGGGATTATGTGCAAAAATCTGTTGTGCAATAAAAACCAGCACATTCGCGATAATGAGATTTTTGATAACAGGCGGTATCATCTGAAAACCGCCCGGCCGAAATTCAGTCATAATTTTTTATTGTTAGATTGCAAATTACAATATTGATGCACATTACAAATTCTTCCGGTTTAATTCCGCTCAATCTTTAATTTAAGCTGTACCACGTTTTCGATATGATGCGTATGAGGAAACATATCCACAGGCTGGATTTTTGTTACCGAATATTTTTCACTCAATAACCGCAAATCCCTTGCCTGTGTAGCCGGATTACAACTGACGTAAACAATTAATGGCGATTCCATATCCAGCAGTTTCATTACTAATTTTTCGTGCATACCGGCACGGGGAGGATCGGTAATTACTACATCCGGTTTTCCATGTGTGTCAAAAAAAACATCATCGCAAACATCAATTACATCACCGGTAAAAAAATGAGCATGATGAACATTATTAATTGCAGCATTTTCCCTGGCATCCTGTACGGCTTCATCCACAGTTTCAACACCTATTATTTTTTTTGCCAGTCTGCTTACAAAAATGCCGATGCTTCCGGTACCGCAATACAAATCATAAACAGTTTCCCGGCCTGTTAGTTCAGCAAAATCCCTTGCAACGGTATATAAACGTTCGGCCTGCCTTGTATTGGTCTGAAAAAATGATTTTGGGCCAATCTTGAACTGAAAGCCACCAAGGCTTTCCATTACATATCCTTTACCGTAATATGCTTGCGGCGTAAGTCCGTAAAGGCTGTCATTCCCCTTTTCGTTGATGGTATACAGCAACGTAGTTAATTCCGGAAAGCTTTTCAAAATATGTTCCAGCAACGATATTCTTTTTTCTTCATCTTCGCGGCCGAAAATAATATTTACCATGATTTCGCCTGTTGTACAGATACGGATTTGCATATTGCGCAAAAAACCATAGTTCAGCTTGATATCATAGAACTGGTAATTGTTTTTATACGCAAACTCTTTCACCGCCATACGCAACCGGTTTGAAGGTTCGCTTTGGAGATAACATTTTTCAATGTCAATTACCTTATCAAATATGCCTTTGGCATGAAAACCGGCCACATTTTGAACGGGGGAAATGGAGGCATCGTTCAGCTCTTCTGCCAATAAAAACCGCCTATTGCTGAAAGTGTATTCAATTTTGTTGCGATAAAACTTCGTATCCCCAGCCCCCATGATAGGTAATATTTCGGGTAATTCAAGTTTGCCAATCCGTTGAAGATTATCGGCAACCTGCTTTTGTTTGAATTGCAGCTGCTTTTCATAAGGCAGTATCTGCCACTGACAACCTCCGCAAACGCCAAAATGAGAACAGAATGGTTTTACCCTTTGCGCAGAATACTCATGATATTTTGTTACATATCCTTCTGCCCAATCTTTTTTATTTTTGAATAAACGTACATCAACTACATCACCGGGAACCGTATTTTCAATAAAAACTACTTTCCCTTCATGCCGGGCCAGGGAGTTACCGATGGCTGCATAATCCTCAACCAGTATCTTCTCTAAAACTATATTTTTCTTTTTTCTTTTCACGGCGCAAAAGTAGGGAATACTAAGCCTTAAACATTTTTCGTTTTATGGTTTTATACAAGGGGCAAAATTCAAGCCTGAATGACTAAAAATATCTTAAAGTTCGAACTGAAAACGGGAACATTCAGACATTGATTATCCTGTTGTGTTAAACAAAATCTAACTTCGCCAAAATTTAAAAAAGGATATGCACCTGAGAAAAATGAGATTATTGACAGCATTTATTTTTATTGCATCCTATACTGCTGCACAGGAAGGGTATAAAATTAAACTGACATTAAAGCCTTACACCAACAGCCTGGTTTATCTTGCTTACTACTATGGAAAACTAAAAGCAGTAGCCGATTCTGCAATACTTGATGCAAACAGCACCACTACCTTTCAGGGCAAAGAGAAACTGCCCGGTGGAATTTATTTTATCGTTTCCCCTAAAAAGGAAATTCTTTTCGAAGTACTGATTGACAAACAGCAAAATTTTTCGATAGTTGCAGATACAAATAACCTTACTCAGAATTTAACTTTTAATGGTTCATCTGATAATACCCTTTTTTTCACTTATACCCGAACAATGGCGAAATATGGAGAAACAATGAACTATCTGCAAAAAGAATTCGCTAATGCCAAAAGCAAAACTGATTCAACAAATACAAAGGCAAAAATTATTAAACTGAACCAGGAAGTTCAGGAATACAGGAACGATATCGCTAAAAAAAACCCCAATTCCATGCTGTCTGTTTTACTGGCGGCAATGAAAGAGCCTACTGTGCCACCGGCATCACAGCAGCCAGGCGGAAAATATGATACCATGTTTGCTTACCATTATTACAAATCTCATTACTGGGATGATGTGTCTTTCACTGACGACAGGTTGGTGCGTACCCCCTTTTTTGAAAATAAGCTGGACAAATATTTTAAAGACCTAGTCTCTCCTGTTCCCGATTCCGTTGAAAAAGAAGTTGACTGGATGTTGTTGTATTCACGGACTGCAAAAGAGTTATATAAATATCTGATGGTTCATTTTGTGCAGAAATATATTAACCCGGAATATATGGGGCAGGATGCCGTGTTTGTACATATTTTTGAAAAATTCATTAATACCGGAGAAGCGGATTTCTTTACTGAAAAATACCGCAAGATTATTAATGACAGGGCATACAGCTTAATGGCGAACCAGATCGGTCAACCTGCGGCTAATCTGGATATGGTAGACACCGCCGGAAAACCGGCTCCACTTTATGAAGTGGATGCAAAATTCGTTGTGGTATGTTTCTGGGACCCCACATGCAGTCATTGCAAAGAAGAGGTACCGAAATTCGATTCTATTTATCAGGCGAAATGGAAAGCCGAGGGTGTACAAATGTATGGCGTAATGGTGGAAGGCGGTCAGGATAACTGGCGCAAATTTATACGTGATCACAATTTGAAAGATTGGATACACGTTTACCAGCCAAAAGAAAAAGCCGATGCGGATGAAGCAGCAAACCGACCCGGTTATAGGCAGTTGTTTGATGTATATCAGACGCCTACTTTATACCTGCTGGACAAAGACAAACATATCATTGCAAAAAAACTCACATACCAGCAATTTGACGAAGTGCTGACATTGAAATTAAAGAATGGAAAATAAAACCGCTATGAGGAAACTTATTTTACAATCTTTCGGAGCATTTATTTTTTTTCAGGTTTCTTTTTTTAACGGAAACGCTCAAACAATTTTCACGTATGGCGACAACCCTGTAAGCAAACAGGATTTCCTGAAAGCATATACTAAAAACAACAGTGAAGGCAAAAGCACAGAAAAATCTTACAAAGATTACCTGGAACTGTATATCCGTTATAAACTCAAGGTAAAAGCAGCCTACGACCTCAAACTTGATACACTATCTTCACAAACTACCGAATTAAAGAATTTCCGCAACCAGGTCGCTGATACTTATATGAATGATGAAGAGAGCCTGAATAAGCTGGTTAATGAAGCTTATGACAGAAGCCTGAAAGACATACACCTTGCTTATATTTTTGTAGCTGCGCCGCAAAATGCAACACCCGCTGATACGCTAAAGGCATCTCAGAAAATAAACAACATTTTTGACATGCTTAAAAAAGGTAAAGATTTCGGTGAAGAAGCAACTGCTTTTTCCGATGATGCTTCTGCCAAATACAACCACGGCGATATAGGGTGGATAAATGTTTTCACACTGCCTTATGAATTGGAAACACTCGCCTATACTACTCCGTCTGCTCATTTTTCCAAACCTTTCAGAGCAAAGGGGGGGTATCTTATTTTTAAAAATCTGGGCGAAAGAAAAGCATTTGGCAAAATTAAAGTGGCCCAGATACTTTTGGGGTTACCTCCTAATGCAGCTGACTCCATTAAAGAGAAAACTAAAGCCAAAGCAGACTCTGTTTATGAAGCAGTAACTCATGGGGCTAACTTCGGTGAGCTTGCCAGGAAATACAGCAGTGACAATTTATCGTATCAAACCGGTGGAGAAATGGCTGAGTTTGGCGTAGGTAAATATGAGCCTTCATTTGAAGAAGAAGCTTTCTCATTAAATAAGGAAGGCGAAATCAGCAAACCTGTTTTAAGCATGTTCGGTTATCACATTATTAAACTCATTTCAAAGCGGGGTATTCCTGAAAAGAATAAAGAGACGATGGAAGGCTTAAAACAAAGAATAAAAGCCGATTCCCGGATTAATGTAGCTACAAAAAAATTTCTTGACCAGATTTTTAAACAAACAAATTTTAAAAAGTACCCTGTTAATGAGCAAAAACTATCGGTGTATACCGACAGCATCCTACAGCACAGGGGGGTCGCGCAATTTCCACAGTTTAATGATAAAACAGTCCTGTTCTCCATAAACAAAAAAGATTACACTGTTAAAGACTGGATCAACTATGTACGGGGCGCTAAAACCAATCCTGTATTAGGGAGAAATACGAATATTGAATTACTTGATAAGTTTATTGAAATGAGTGCACTTACCTATTACCGTGAACATCTTGAAGAATATAATAAAGATTTTGCTTTCCAGTTAAAGGAATTCAAAGAAGGCAATTTATTATTTGAAGTAATGCAGCGGAAAATCTGGGACAAAGCTTCTGTTGACAGTGCCGGCTTAAAAAATTATTATAACGCCAATAAAGATAAATATTGGTGGCAACCGGGCGCTGATGCTATTATGTTTACCTGCACGAATGAAAAAGCTGCAAATGAGGTAAAAAATAAATTACAGGATAATTTTTCGGTATGGCGAAAATTAATTGACAGTTCGAATGGTTCTGCCCAGGCTGATTCAGGAAGGTTTGAACTGGCACAGTTACCAATGTGCGATAAAAAAATAACGGCCGGTCAGTTTACATCATTCACGACAACACCTCCTGATAATACTGTTAGCTTTGCTTATATTATTAAATTATATACCGGTAAAACTCCAAGAACCTTCGAGGAAGCAAGAGGTTTTGTGATTAACGATTACCAAAACTATCTTGAAGACAAATGGATTACTGAATTAAAACAAAAATACCCGGTGAAAGTGAATGAACCGGTTTTAAAGAGTTTACCTAAATAGCCGGGAACGCCAAAAGTCAGAAAGGGTGTTCAACATGAAAGCTATGCAATAAAAAAAATTACCTGTATTCTTTACCCGAATCTCTAAACAACTTCTTTCACCACATTCCTGATTAATTTAGGTTTACCTAAAGTGTAATAATGTAGCACAGGAACATTCGTTTTTTTCAGTTCTTTACTTTGCGCAATCAGCCATTCGGTACCTACAATTTCTACCTCATCATCAGTTTTACATTTCATAATTGCACTGGATAATTCTGTAGGAATATCTACATGGAACACTTTAGGAAGTATTGACAACTGCTTTTTATTGGTAATGGGTTTTAAGCCAGGGATAATTGGCACTTCTATTCCCATCGAACGGCATGATTTTACAAAATCAAAATACTTCCGGTTATCAAAAAACATTTGTGTAGTGATATATTCTGCACCGGCATCTACCTTCGCTTTGAGGTGCATTAAATCAGTGTCCAGATTGGGGGCTTCAAAGTGTTTTTCAGGATAGCCAGCCACACCAATGCAGAAATTAGTTCTGCCGCCGTTTTTAATATCTTCTTCCAGGTAAATTCCATGATTTAAATTAACCACCTGTTTCAGCAAATCAATGGCGTAAGCATGCCCATCGGGCTCGGGTTCAAATGAAGATTCATTTTTTGCAGCATCACCGCGAAGCACCAGCACATTATCAACTCCTAAAAAATGCAGGTCGATCAAAGCATCTTCCGTTTCGCGTTTGGCAAAACCTCCGCAAATCAGATGGGGCACCGCATCTACCTGGTAATGATTCATAATAGCAGCGCAAATGCCCACTGTGCCTGGCCTCTTGCGCACTTCTACTTTTTCAAAAGTGCCATCAGCTTTTTTCTTAAACATCGTTTCGCTGCGATGGTAAGTCACATTTATAAAAGCAGGCTTGAATTCCATTAACGGATCAAGATGATCATAAATGGAGCTGATGGTTTTGCCTTTTAACGGAGGCAGTATTTCAAACGAAACCTTGGTATCTTTCGACTCTTGTATGTGATCTATTACTTTCATGTTAAATCGTAAATGGCCAATGGCGATCTGAGCATCTGAACAGCTGTGCCAACCATTCAACGGGTTGCAAACTTAATTCAATAGGCCCAAGAACGCAAATAGCTGTTAAAGTATTTCGCCGGGTTTGTTCCTTTCCATTTTGTTCCGGTATTTTTGCAAAAACTTTTTCATTGAGCCTAACAATACACACAAAAGACCTGGTAAAAACCTATAGCAGCCGCACAGTGGTAAACCATGTTTCAGTAAATGTAAAGCAAGGTGAAATTGTTGGTTTGCTTGGCCCGAATGGTGCAGGCAAAACAACCACCTTTTACATGGTAGTGGGGTTAATAAAACCCGATGAGGGTAATGTGTGTTTAGATGAAATTGACATTACCAAAATGCCGATGTACAAAAGGGCGCAAATGGGAATCGGTTATCTTCCCCAGGAAGCGTCAGTATTCCGCAAGTTAAGCGTGGAAGATAATATCAAGGCCATTTTGGAGATGAGGAAAATATCCAGGCAGGAACAAAAAGAAAAATTAGAAAGCTTGCTGGAAGAATTTGGGCTGAACCATGTGCGCAAAAACAATGGAGATTCATTGAGCGGCGGCGAAAGAAGAAGAACAGAAATTGCACGTGCCCTTGCTGTTGACCCGAAATTTATTTTACTGGATGAGCCCTTTGCCGGTGTTGATCCTATTGCCGTGGAAGATATACAAACAGTTGTCGCCAAACTGAAATATAAAAACATAGGCATATTGATTACCGACCATAACGTAAACGAAACCCTCTCCATTTGCGACCGGGCTTACCTGTTGATTGAAGGAAAAATTTTCAAACATGGCACCGCCGAAGAACTTGCCAGCGATGAACAGGTGCGCCGGTTATATCTTGGACGGAATTTTGAATTGAAAAGAAAAGATTATTTGCATGAGGAAGCAAGGAATGAAATTTCCTCAGCAGATTGACTATAGAAAACTAACAAATGGTTTTCTTATTTCGTTAGCTGCCGAGTAGAATTACTTTCGCAAAAGCGAGTGTGGAAACGATATTCAATAGTAGCGATGCCGCCAAGTACCTTATGAAAAAAATTACTCACCGAAGGCATCATAGCATAAACCCGCTGCGCCGAATATACCACTGTTCTCCAGTTCAGATAACTCAATCTTTAGTTTTTCAATCGATTTATGAAAGGCGAAAGTATTAATGCGCTGCCACATTGTTTCAAAAAAATAAGGATAGGCGAAACGCACCGATCCCCCGAAAATAATTAACGAAGGGTCGTAAGTGTACATGATCATTTTAATAGCATTGCCAAGATGTGTGCCCATTTCGGCATACCATTGCCTTGCCTGCGCATCGCCGTTTTTTGCTTTCTCAAAAACTTCCTGTCCGTTGGCATGATAAACGTTTGAAAAAAATTGTCCGCTGGCATAATATTCAAAACAATGATCGAGGTAATCGACCATTCCGAATTCACCGGCGCCGCAATTAGGCCCTGCATATAAACGGCGGTTAATAATAATCCCGGCACCGAGGCCCGTGCCGATAGTAAGCCCAATAAGGTTTTGTACGCCTTTGCCTTTGCCGAAATAATATTCTCCCAACGCAAAGCAATTGGCATCATTGTTTACAAATACAGGAATGCGGTAACGTTCTTCCAGTATTTTTTTTAAGGCCACTTCTTTCCAGGACGGTATATGCACCACATCATAAACGATGCCTTTCTCCACATCCACCACGCTGGGCACGCCAATGCCGATACCGGCAATATCATTATTCATCAACTGATCGATGATGAAAAACACATCGCCCATTACTTCTTCTACATTTCCATCCCTTTTTATTTTTCTTGAAATGATTGGAGATAGTTCTTTTCCGTTTACTGACCCGCCGCGGATATTGGTAGCGCCAAGATCAATGCCGATTATGCTTTTATCAATCATTATAAATACTTGTTCCTGTTGAATATTATTTTTCTTTTTTAAACTGAATGGTTTTATTTGTAATAATCGGCCTGGCCCAAAAGCCGATGCTTAAAATAAATCCCATGGTAAGATAAAGAAAGCACATACCATACCTCAACCCGATATGATCGCCTAGCCAGCCAACAACAAGCGGTACAATTGCTCCGCCAACAATACCGGTTACGAGAATGCCGGAAAAAGAACCATGATGTTCCTCAACGGAATTAAGGGCTAATGAAAAAATAATCGGGTACATCACAGAAGCAAAAAAACCCACCATCGGAAAAGCAATTAACGCAAAACTTCCCGGCCCAAATAGTGCCAAAGTTAAACTTACCAAAGCCAAAGCTGTAAATAAAATCAACACTTTTCGGCTATCCATCAACTTTACCAGCAACAAACCTAAAATTCCTCCGGCTGTCATTAACCCCCAAAAATAAGCCACTGTTTCTGCACCGGTTTTTTCCGGATCATATTGATGGTAGGTAGAAAGGAATTGTGATATCCAGTTTGCGACACCCTGCTCGGTGCCCACATAACAAAGCAGGGCAATAAAAAAAAGCACCACCACCCTTTTTTTAAACAGCATCATATAAATTTTCAATGCCCCGGGTTTTTCATCCGAGGTTAATTCTACTTTAGGAAACCTCGACAGCAGGATAATCATAATCATAGCAACACAAATAACCACGAAAAGCCAGTACATCGAAATCCATGGCAGGTCTGTTGGTGTATGGCTGGCAAGCGCATGTAGCACAAAACTTCCTGATGAATTTGCTTTCAGATGAGAAACAATTCCGGAATATACCAAAGGGCTGATGAATGATGCCAATCCGAAAATAAGTTGTGCCATGATTGAATAAAAAGCATAATGTTCCTCGCCGCCCGATGTGCGCAATAATGGATTGATGACTACCTGCAGCATAGCCATGCCGCAACCGATCAGGAACAAAGAACTAACCGCAGAAAAATAACCCGGGGAAGCAGCAAGGATCAGTGAGCCCGCAAATGCCACAACGAATGAAGCGACCATGATTTTCTTTTCACGGTACTTTTCAATAAGCATTCCTGCAGGAATAGACATTACACCATAAGCTATAAAAAAAGCAAACGGAAGAATAGCAACCATCGTTAAGCTCAAATGGAATCCTTTAATGATATCGGGAACAAGCGGGCCAATAATATTTGTCAAAAAAGAAATGACAAAAAAGGTCAGCATAACAATACCAACCATATAATAACTTCTCTTCATGCAAAGTAGTTAGAAGGGTTAAAATTTTTTATTGTCACAATCTTACCTTAAAATATTCAGGCAGCCAAATCAGAAAAACAGCCACCTTACCAAGTCAATTTGTGTACCCAATTTAATGAAACGAACAATTTAATCTTAAATTAGCTTTTTAAATTAAACAACGATATTGCCATGTTACCTAAAAAAATTCTTTACGGTTCCACATTTACCCTTTTGGTTTGGCTCATGTATTTCGGCGGAAAGCCGGCAGACAATCCATGGGTGCAAATTTTTAATGGCAAAGATCTTTCCGGCTGGAAACAGGTAGGACCAGGAGAGCACTTTGTAGAAAACGGGCTGATTGCAAGCAAAGGGGGGATGGGGCTTCTTTATTACACTAAGCAAAAGTTTGGACATTGTGTGCTTCGGGTTGTTTTCAAAATGCAAAAATTCAACAGCAATTCAGGCGTGTTCATCCGCATTCCTGTTGAGCCAAGAGAAGCTTGGATGCCTGTTCACTATGGTTATGAGGTGCAAATCGATAATCATCCTGAAACTTCGAATGAAGATGAATATCACATCACCGGAACTTTGTATTCTCTTACCAAACCGCTGGCAAAACCCGGTAAGCCCGGACCTGAATGGAACACCATGGAAATTACCATTGACGGACCCCATACTATGGTGTATGTAAACGGCGAAAAAGTTACCGATTATCATGAAGGCGATGCAGTTCCGGAACGCAAATTTGATTTTGAACCTTTTCGTGGCAGAAGGCCGGATACCGGTTATATCGGCTTACAAAATCACGGTGATGAAGACATAGTCTACTTTAAAGAAGTAGCAGTAAAAAAATTACCATAACGATTTCAAATGCTATAAAATGAAAAAGAAAAATATCAGGCGATCGGAGTTTATTAAAAAAGCTGCTATCGCAACAGCAGGTTTGTATATCGTACCCAGGTTTGTTCTGGGGGGAAAAGGTTATTTGGCACCAAGCGACAAATTGTACATTGCTGCGGTGGGTTGCGGTGGTGAAGCTGAAAATGATATTCATCATTACGCTACAGCCCCCAAAAAAAATGCAGTAATGTCTTTTTTATGTGATGTGGATGACCGGCAAGCTGCGCCAAGGCGTAAAGAATTTCCGGCGGCAAAATTTTATCACGACTGGAGGGAAATGTTCGAAAAAGAACATAAGAATTTTGATGCAGTTACTGTAGCCATTCCCGATCACAACCATGCTATTGTTGGGTTAAGCGCCATGCAACTCAACAAACATTTGTATTTGCAGAAACCACTCACACATGATATTTATGAAGCAAGGGTATTAACACAGGCTTCCCGGAAATATAAAGTGGTAACACAAATGGGGGACCAGGGTTCTTCCTGCGATGGCATGCGCACCATGCGTGAATGGTTTGAAGCCGGATTAATAGGTGATATCGAAAAAGTATATTGCTGGACTGACCGTCCTGTTTGGCCTCAGGGCATTGCATGGCCCAAAGTCAAACCTCAGGTTCCACAAGAACTTAAGTGGGACCTTTGGCTGGGTACCGCAGCTTACACGGATTATATTGATAACCTCGTACCATTTAACTGGCGTGGCTGGTGGCAGTTTGGTACAGGTGCTTTGGGCGATATGGGGTGTCATATTATCGGTCCGCCATTTAAATTATTAGGATTAGGGTACCCTACTGAAATTTCAGGCAGTGCAAGCACCGTGTACAGCGGAATTTTCAAAGAAGGAATTTACCCCGATAGCGGACCTGTGTCCAGTTCACTAAAATTCAGGTTCAAACAACAGAATGGAAAAGACCTTGATTTATATTGGATGGATGGGGGTATTACGCCGGAAAGATTAACAGAGCTTGATGCCAATGTTAACGCTAATGAAGCCCTTAGCGATTGGCCCGGCGAAAATGATTTTGAAGGAGGGACTTTGTTTATCGGAACCAAAGGAAAAGTCTCCTGCGGATGGGGCGGAAGCCATCCGAGATTATTGCCCGAGCCATTAAACAAAGACGTACGTATTCCTGAAAAATATCCAAGGGTGCAGGGGGGAATGGATGGTCACTGGTGGCAATGGGTAGATGCCTGTATTGCAGGTTATGGCAATATGGAAGTGGATTCACCATTTGTCGGTTATGCAGGACCGTTAACCGAGACGGTTCTATTAGGCAATTTATTGTTGCGCAGTTTCAATATCCGCGAAAAAATCAAACGCAATGATCCTGTATATGGAAATATGGAAGGATACCAGTTCAGCGCAAGGTATAAAGCCCTGGAATGGGATGGTGAAAATATGAAGGTGACCAATTTTGAACCTGCCAACCAATTTATCAGGCGCGAGTATAGAAATGGATGGGGGCAGGTATCCCTGTAAAATAATTCTCATCACTAAAAAATCAATAAACAAAATTGTTGCCACGACAGCGATGATTTATATTCATCGCTGTCGTTTTTTCGTGCTAAAGCTTTATGGAAGAACAGCATTACTGATAACAAATGCGCGACACAACGACACTCAATGACAACATTAGTCTTGTAAATGCATAAAAAAGCAGCTGATTTATTTCTGATTTACTTTAATGCTGTTGTTATTCGTTATCAGGCTATTTACTAAGATTCTCTTCGGTATATGGCAATGATTCGTTATTTTGCTCTGGCATGAAACTGCTCAGTCCGGCGATATCACGGTTGGCCCGGCTCAGGCTCTGGCAAATGGAACAATGGGTGCAAGATCCTATTTCTGTGCAGCGTGAAGTATTGCAGCACCTGGTTACTTCAGCACAATACACCGAGTTTGGCCGTAAGCATGGATTTTCAAAAATTTTTTCTATCAAAGAATTCAAAAAAGCTGTTCCGATTCATGAATATGACGACCTGAAACCCTATATACAGCGCATCATGAACGGCGAACAGAATATTTTGTGGAACACACCCATAAACTGGTTTGCGAAAAGCAGCGGTACCACCAGCGACAAAAGTAAATTCATTCCCGTAAGTGAAGAAAGCCTTGAAGATTGCCATTACAAAGGAGCCAAAGATGTGTTGACCATGTATTATATGTTCAATCCGGAATCGGATTTGTTAACAGGTAAAGGCCTGGTGATCGGCGGCAGTCACACCATCAGTCATTTAAATGAAGATGCGCATTATGGAGACCTGAGTGCATTGCTGTTGCAAAATTCTCCTTTCTGGTCGACATGGATACGGACTCCTGAATTAAATATCGCTTTACTTGATGAGTGGGAAGAAAAAATTGAAAAGCTTGCTCAAAGCACCATTCACGAAAACGTAACTTCCATTTCCGGTGTACCAACATGGACACTGGTGCTTATAAAAAGGATTCTCGATATCACAGGTAAAAATAATTTAAGTGAAGTCTGGCCATCACTTGAATTGTATATTCATGGCGGTGTTTCGTTTGTACCTTACCGTGAACAGTTCAGCAGACTGATGGGTAAAGAAATCAATTACCTCGACATGTATAATGCGAGTGAAGGTTTTTTTGCCGCGCAGGCTAATCCGATGGATGATGGTATGCTTTTGTTTTTAGATCACGGGATTTTTATGGAATTCATGCCGGTGGAGGAATATGGAAAAGCTATGCCGGAAACCATCGGGTTGAAAGATGTGGAGATAGCAAAAAATTATGCATTGGTCATCAATACCAATGGCGGATTATGGAGATACCTTTTAGGAGATACTATTCAATTTGTGACAAAAGATCCATTCCGGATAAAAGTAAGCGGCAGATTGAAACATTATATAAACGCTTTTGGCGAAGAAGTGATAGTTGATAATACAGATAAAGCGGTTGCACTTGCAAGTGAAAAAACCGGCGCAGTGGTAAATGATTATACGGCTGCACCGATCTATTTTTCCGATTATAATAACGGGGCACACGAGTGGTTGATTGAATTTGATAAAACGCCGGAAAACCTGGAACGTTTTACTTATGAGCTGGATTCGGCATTAAAAAACATCAATAGTGATTACGAGGCAAAACGGCATAAGGATATCGCATTGCGTATGCCGCTCATAAAATCTTTACCAAAGGGATTATTCACTGAATGGCTGCGCAGTAAAGGCAAGCTGGGCGGACAACATAAGGTGCCAAGACTTTCGAATGAAAGAAAATATATTGATGAAATACTGGCCATGCTTAATAAACTTACAGCTTCACTTCAATAGCTTTTTATCAATCATGCATTAACCGGCTGCTAATTGAGGCTTTCCGGAATTGCCCCTTAAAAGCACCGAAGCTATTACCAGGCTTACAAAGGAAGAAGTAAAGAAAAGATACATGTACGGAACATCTATAAAGTTGTAGAAAATTACAAGCGATAGTTTTAACGCAGCAAGCGGAATATTGGCTACAGGAATTTCTTTCTTGATAGTATAACAGAATAAAACAAATGCAGACGGAACAATAAATGATAAACAAATCAGCAGCAAATGAAGGTTCTGCATTTTCTCCGGGCCGAAAAATTTGGCAAAACCAATATAGTTAAGAAAAGTTTCAGGGCTGTCGTGCCACACGCGTTTTGAAAAATTAATATAATAAGAAGGCAATTCTACCAGGCGATGAAATACATCCCATCCGAAAGGGATAATTAAAAAAAACAACAAAAAGAATATTCCGATTGCGACAAAAATAAGGGCCTGTTTGTTTTTTTTCTTCAGCACCAAATAAATCAATAATGCGGGCGCCCAACCTATAGCCGCATACCTGCTCAACAGGCACAGGCACGCAGCTGTGCTGATAAAAACAATATTTTCAGAGATCAATGCAAGAACAAGCAGGATATAATAAACAATAACCACCGCCTCCTCGGAAAAACTGATCAGGCCATGCGTGTCATCTTCCGCAAGCAACCAGCATAAAAGCATCGCAGCTATCAAAATGATGATGAAAGATTTCTTGTTCTTAAAGGAAATTAACAGAAAAGAAATTCCGAATGCAATCACCAGGCATCCCGCTGTAACCCATCTCACATCAATATTTAGTGCAACAGCAGGTGCAAATGGCAGCCACATGGCAGGTAAATAAATCGGGGCACTACCGTTCCATATATCGGGAATAACATCATAAACATGTCCCCACTCTCCGTTCAGAAAACGTTTATCCATTGTTTTGATTACAGGAAGCATATCTGCATCGTGATAATCAATCGGGTTATTACACAATATTAAAAACGAAAAATAACAAATCAGGGATCCGGCTGCTGCAATTAAAAAAAATTTAAGGATGTTCTGAATCCTGTTATCAAAATCGAATAAAGGCACAACCGGTTTCGGCAGATATAAAGTAATTATTGCCATACCAATGCCACAGATAAAATAAATAACTGATACAAATGCGGCCAACACCGTTATTTTCATCAAATAAGTAATACATAACGTTTCTGTTGCAAAAGCAATGAGTAAAAATTTTTGCAAAATATTTCTGTCTGGCATCGCTCTATGAACTTATTTATTTATATATGGAAATAAAAACAATAATCAACAAATGGCACAATATCAAAAAGCATCGTACTACACAAAAATCAAAGATTATTTTATTTTAGCGAACTTCAATATTTAAAAAACAGTAATGGCAGTTTTAGACACTCTTAAACAACTCAGGATGGTGCATTGGTTATATAACCTGGTGCATTATAAAAGTCTCCTGCATAACAAAGCTGCCTATAAAAAATACAATATCCGCAAAACGTTAGCTGCTTCGATCTCCAGTAAAGATTTTCCTGATAAAGAATCAAAAGCATGGCTCGACATCGCCCATTCAAAAAATTTGGTTTTTACAAAAGAAAAATTCAAAGAATTTCCGGCTGAAGTGCAGGAACAATTATTAAACTGGTCCGATAATGGTTATATTATTCTTTCACGCTTTTTTGATGAGCCAATCATTGAACCTATCAATCAGGAAATTGAAAGATTAATCAGGCAAAAAAAAATTGAGCCCACATATTTTAACAAACTCCGGTTTGCGAATAAAATTTCCCCGCCGATCAAAAAATTCACATTTGACCGAAGACTCACAGATATTTTATCATTTATTCTTGATAAAGAAGTCGTTCCGTTTCAAACCCTGAATTTTATTTACGGAAGCGGACAACGTGCTCATTCCGACAGCATACACATGACGACATACCCTTTAGGTTATTTAATTGCAGCATGGATCGCGCTGGAAGATATGAATATGGATAATGGCCCTTTGTTTTATTATCCCGGCAGCCATCGCATGCCTTTTTTGCTGAACAACGGACTGAATAATGCAGGAAATGCAATTTCAATTGGCAAAAAGGATTATACAGGATATGAAGACCTGACTGAAAAATTAGTCATCGAAAAAAACTTCGAGAAAAAGATTTTCCTTGCAAAAAAAGGCGATGTGCTGATATGGCATGCTAACCTGGTTCATGGCGGGTTACCTGTCGCTAATCCTGAACTGACCAGAAAAAGTATGGTCATTCATTATTATGCAAAAGATGTGATCAAATATCATGAAATATCGGAAAGGCCTTCGCTGATAGAAGATTGATGTTATAAAAATTCTTTCTTTTATCTTGCACAAAATTCCAACGAACTTAAAATATCAGGCATGAAATTGCTGGAAAACAAAATAGCTATAGTTACCGGCGCAAGCCGAGGAATCGGGGAAGCCATTGCTTTGAAACTTGCAGAGCACGGTGCTAGCATTGCTTTCACTTATTTAAGCAGCGAAGAAAAAGCTAAAGCGCTGGAAGAAAAACTTTCAGGTTTTGGTGTAAAAGCCAAAGCTTATAAAAGCAACGCTGCCGTATATGCGGAATGCGAAACTTTTGTAAACGATGTGGTGAAAGAATTCGGCACAGTGGATGTTTGCGTCAACAATGCAGGTATTTCAAAAGACAACCTCCTGCTTCGCCTTACGCCTGAGCAATGGGATGAAGTAATAAACATTAACCTGAAAAGTGTATACAATGTTACGAAACAGGTTATCCGCCCGATGATGAAAGCCAGAAAAGGGAGTATTGTGAACATGAGTTCCATCATAGGTATTAAGGGCAATGCAGGCCAAAGCAGTTATGCTGCTTCCAAAGCAGGCATTATCGGCTTTACCAAATCAATGGCACAGGAGCTGGGAAGCCGTAATATACGTTGTAATGCAATTGCCCCGGGTTTTATAGAAACCGATATGACCCATTATCTCAAAGAAGGAGATGCATCCAAATCATTTCTCGAAAAAATTCCGCTGGGAAGATTTGGCAGAGCAGAAGAAATTGCAAACACCACTTTATTCCTTGCCAGCGACATGAGCTCATATATAACCGGCCAGGTGCTGAGCACCTGCGGAGGATTAAATATATGATTTACTGCTCCGGTACCCATACACAATTTCAGTAGGAATAATTATATTATTTTTTGTTAAGATTCCGAACAGCATTTCTTTTTTTAATCTTCGGGATATAGTTTTGCCTACCACATAAAATTGAAAAAGGTCATATCCATATCTCTGATCCTGGTGTTAGGTTTGCAGCTGCTGCCGGTTAAACAGATCGTAAGCTGGCTTACTTCGGCACAAATGACCGAGGAAATCGTTCATGCAAATGATTCCGGGAAAAAAATTCAGGGCTGGACGAGGTCCACAAACATTTACCGCCCCAGTCAAATTCAATTGTTGCTCATTCTGATTTTTCTTCTTCCGGTTCAATTTATCATGATGCAGAAGCTTTGATACGCAGGCATACAGATGATATACCAACACCTCCCCCGAACTGCTGACTTTTTAGCATTTCCATTCATTACATTTTCTGAACAGAATGATTGATTGCAGCAATATCATTCAATACTCTTAATTTATTAATCATCATGAAAAAGCTGTTTCAAAATGCAGCAGCAGATATTCCTGCTGCTGTTGTAGTATTTCTCGTTGCATTACCTCTTTGTCTTGGCGTTGCGTTGGGTTCAAATACCCCCTTGTTTTCAGGAATCATTGCGGGTATTATCGGCGGTATTGTTATCGGTATATTCAGTGGTTCGTCATTAAGTGTTAGCGGCCATGCTGCCGGGCTTACTGCAGTAGTAGCTAATGCAATCGGAAAATTGCCGGAATTTTACAGGTTGTTTTCGGATTTATCCGTGCAGGTATAATCGGAGATTATATACCCAATTCGGTTATGCGAGGAATGCTTGCGGCCATCGGTATCATTCTTATTTTAAAACAAGTTCCTCATTTTGTGGGTTACGATAAAAATTTTTCCGGAGATGAAGCCTTTATACAGATGGACAGACAAAACACGTTTTCAGAAATGCTATATTCATTAAATTACCTGTCTCCGTTAGCTATTTTGATTGGTATTGTTTCCGCGGCTATTTTAATTTTATGGGAACGGCCATTTTTCAAACAATGGAAAATATTTCAATATATTCCGGCACCACTTATTGTTGTTTTATTTGCGGTTGGTATTAACAGCCTGTATATTAATAACGGGTCGTGTTTTGCTGTTGAAAGCAGCCATCTCGTTAATCTTCCTGCAGCTAACGATTTCCGTTCGTTTTTCAGCCTTTTCAGTTTCCCCGATATGAAATATCTTGGAAACTCACAGGTATGGACAACCGCTGTTACGATCGCTATTGTTGCAAGCCTTGAAACATTGCTGAGTATTGAAGCTGTCGACAAACTTGACCCTTATAACCGGATCACACCAACCAACAGGGAGTTGAAAGCGCAAGGCATTGGCAATTTTATATCCGGCTTATTTGGCGGGTTGCCCGTAACATCTGTCATTGTGCGGAGTTCTGCCAATGTAAATTCCGGCGCAAAAAGCAAGCTTTCCTCCATATTTCATGGACTGCTTTTGTTATTAAGCGTATTATTCATTCCTCAATTGCTGAATAAAATACCATTAAGCGCATTAGCTGCCATCCTGATTGTTACCGGTTATAAACTAGTCAAACCTACTTATTCAAAGAGTTTCATCAAAAAGGCTAGGACCAGGTTGTGCCCTTTGTGGTTACTATTGTGACAATTTTATTAACTGATTTACTTGTAGGAATTGCTGTGGCTTTGTTTTTTATGATAAGAAGCCATTTCAAATCCTCTGTAATGGTAGTCAATGACAGCAGCAGGTACCTGATGAGATTTAGGAAAGACGTATTTTTTCTCAATAAGCTTATTGTAAAAGAAAGCCTGGAAGCGGTGCCTGAAAACTCTTATGTGCTGATAGATATGACAAGAGCTGATTTCATTGACAAAGATATTATTGATGTGATGAACGAATTCCTGCACCATGCACATTTAAAAAATATCCGGGTGGAGGTTAAAAGAAGCCAGTTTAAAATACTTCATCAGCTGGTAAACAGCCAGAATATGTTTCAGCAAAAAACAGCATGAATATGTTGAACAAATTCGCCTTCCCATTTAAAAGCAATTATTTTTACAAAAAATTGAAATTTTATGCATGCAATCGATAAACTGTTACTGGAAAATAAAGCATGGGCAGAAGAAATAAAAGCACATGACCCGGAATATTTTGAGCGGCTGGCCCATTTACAAACCCCTGAATTTTTGTGGATCGGTTGCAGCGACAGCCGTGTTCCGGCCAATGAAATTACGGGAACACAGCCCGGTGAAATTTTTGTTCACCGTAATATTGCCAACCTGGTAATACATACAGATGTGAACCTGCTGAGTGTGCTGGAATATGCAGTTGTTCACCTGAAAGTAAAACACATTATTGTTTGCGGGCATTATGGCTGCGGCGGTATCAAAGCGGCTATGACAAACCATGATTTTAAGCAGGTGCTGAATATGTGGCTGAGAAATATTAAAGATGTATACCGGTTGCACCGGGATGAACTACAAGCCATTGATGATGTTGAAAAACGTGCAGACCGTTTAACTGAACTGAATGTGCAGGAACAGGTGATGCACTTGGCAAAAACATCTATCATTCAACGCGCCTGGAAACATAAAAACAGGCCGCACCTGCACGGATGGGTGTATGGACTGAAGGACGGAATTATTAAACCCGTTTTCAAAATGACTTCCGGTTCACATATTGATTCCTTATATGAATATGATGATCTCTGAAAAAATTTTTAATAACAAAGGCCTTGAAATTTCAAGGCCTTTTGATTGTTTAAACCATAACTATACACTGCAAAAAGTTTATTTCATCCACCAGACTTTGATATTGGAATTATTGCCTCCCATCTTATTCACCTGTGCATTATAATTGTCAGCATTATTTACTGCTTCATCCTGTGCATATGGTAAACGATAAAATGTGGCATAGGTAGAAGAAGGATTACTATTGGGATCAACCGGTGTATTGCCGGTCCTTCTCCATAAATTAAATGCAAGCCATGGCTGGCGGAAGAATGACAGCCATTCCTGTGCATATATTTTAGTGACAGCATCATCAGCCGCCCCTGTGAATTTTACTTTTGGGTTTGCAAATAAATTATCCATTTGTGTTTGTGTCGGAACCGGGGGTGCCGCGGCTGACCAGTTTTCAGTTACATCATCTGTATTGGCAGCTATGTTGTACCAGAAGTTTACTGAAGAAGTAATACCGGCCTGGTATTCAGTTTCAGCAGTAGCAAGGTCCTGACTTACTCCCAACCCCCTTGCATAAGCTTCGGCTTTCAGGAAATGAACTTCAGCTTCTGTCATAATCAGTTCAGGAATGTACCATTCATCGCGGATCAGGTACCAGTTAAGCAAAGAGTAGATACAATTGTTTTTTGCAGTTGGGTCAGTTGAAGATGCCGGATCTCCGCCATAAGCATTAATAGCATCACCCGTGCTCACTCCGATGGTAAATGGAGCCCACTGGCCTGCCTGATTTGTTTCTACAAAAAGCAGTGCCCTGGGATCAAAAATACCTGCTGTTGTATTATTGTCTGAAACCAGGTTCCACATGGTGCTGCTCATGCGCACAAACCCTGCACCGCCAGACGAAAGACTCCACCATCTTACCCAAAGGTCAAAGCCTCCCAATGCTTTTGGCCACATGCAAACATCATTTCCTGCATCAATTAAAGGATTGGCCAATGCATCCTGTATAACAGGCGTAGCAGTTGTCGGATCTTTCTCTACCATTTGCATAGCATATCTCAACCTAAGGGAATTCGCAAATTTCAACCACATGGTCATATTGCTTCCCAAAAAAGTATCAAAAGTGCCAAGGCTTACATATGGGTTACCTGCCGATGTTGTAGCACTATTATCAGTTTTTATATTTTTTACAGCCCATGTAAGATCAGCAAGTAATGAATCATAAATAGCCTGCTGAGAATCATAAGCAGGTCTGAAATCTGCCGAATTTCCTGTATAAACCATACCTGCTTTGAAATAAGGGATATCGCCAAACTGGTCAGTTACCCTGAATGTTTTATATGCTCTCAGGGTGTATAATACTGCCTGCACATTATTCATAGATTCTTTATCTGCAACAGCATTTATTTTATCCTGTATGAGGTTCATATTCTGAAGAGTGCTGTAATAATCATTCCAGATATCATTGACCCCGTTTGACAGAACATATCCTGAAACACTCGATGTTGCAGCCAACTGAGTAACGGGGTAATAATAATCATTATGAACAGAAGCCTGTTCCTGCCCACGCAGAAACAGTGTGCTGATGATATTATTCATCAAAGGGCCGATGGTAGTTGTTGAAGGTTTATCATGCGTTTGATTTAATTCCTGAAAATTTTTTGTACAAGAAGACAACGCAAACACACCTGATAATAAACAGAAAAATATATATTTTGAATACTTCATATTATTAAGACTTTAGACTGTGAATAATTGCTGATAATCGTTCATAGCTCAGAAAGACAGTCTTAACTGAACTCCCAATGAACGGACTCCCGGTAAAGAAGCAAATTCGATACCCTGGGCATTGCCTGCACCGTTCACCCCTTCAGGGTTGATATGGTCAGGCAATGAACTGTAGAGATAAAAAAGATCTCTTCCAACCAAAGAAACAGAAGCTGCCTGGAAAGCTTTGGTTTTTCTCACTATTGCCTCAGGAATTGCATAATTAATCGACAGTTCTCTTAATTTATACCATGTATCATTTAAAACACCGGTTCTGTGAATCCACTGGCTGTTATTAGGGCCACTGCTCCAAACCCCATACTGCATGTATTTATAGTAGTAATGCACTACAGTTGTATTAGGGGTACCATCAGAATAAACCCCGGGTAATATTACCCCCCAATTTGTAGATGTTCCATCAGGAGTTGTATAAGGAAGCCCTCCCCCGTTTCTTTCTTTTAAAGTTTCCGGCGCTGTTCCTTGTTGCATCATGGATGCATAAGTTCCGCTCCATATCTGGCCACCAATTTTCCAGTCAATTAATGCACTTATGGAAAATCCGCCTTTAAACGTGAAAGTATTCGTCATACCACCACGGAAATTCGGAGTAGAATTACCTACGGGAACCATTGCAGTTGTGGCTTGGTAAACTGTTCCTTTCATTGCAGCAGCAGTAGTTGCATTTACCCCAAAGTTTTGCATAATCTGGTTTTCATCCTGCAGTAGTGGTTGATGTGTCTTTGAATCATACAAATAGTCATAGCTCAATATGCTTCCGAATTGCTGACCAACTATTGCTGAAATATACACCCCGCTGGCGCCCCATATATTATTCATGTCATAGCGTGTTACACCTGGAGCCAGGGATATTAACTTATTGTAGTTTTTGGAAAGGTTCAGACTCAGATCCCACTTAAGGAACGGCAGGTCAACTACCTTTGCATTTAACATCAATTCTATCCCGGAGTTTTGAAGAACCCCTGTATTGATATTAATACCAGTTACGCCTGAAGTCTGCGGTAGCGGTGAACTGAGTACCTGGTTTTTTGCTTTGCCGTTATAATACCTGAAATCAACATTCAGGCGGTTCTTAAGAAATCCCAAAGTCAACCCAAAGTCTGCTGTGGTATTAATCTGTGGTTTGTAGTTAACAGCCGGCAGGTAATTAGGCAGGCTTGATGTAGGGCTTCCCGCAAAACTTCCGGTATTATACACAGTATTAATTAAATTATAAGGCACATCCACAGCTCCTTCTGCCCATGCGGCTCGTAATTTCCCAAAGCTCAGCACTGAAGGGTCTATATTAAGCGCATCTGTAAATATATAACTGGCAGAAAAAGACGGGAAGAAATATGACCATTGGTTTTTTGGCAAGGTAGAAGACCAGTCGTTTCTTGCTGTTACATCTAAGTACAGGTAATTCTTATAAGAAAGATTCAGGAAACCATATAATGAATTCAGCTTTCGATCATACCATGTCTCTGTCGGGACCTGATACGATTGAGCTGTTCCGGTATAATTTCCGAAATAAGTTAAATAAGGAACAGCATATGTGAAATTACTACTGTTCCCCACATATGAAGAGATTCCGTAAGAAGACCTTTTATATGCGGTTCCACCGACAGAGAATTTTGCACTGATATCAGATTTTGCAATATTTTCTTTATGCAGGGTTGCGAGCCAGTCGTAATTATTGGCCACATCTTTTGTCAATCCGTTTGCATAGTGGCCGCCTACTGTTCCGGTAGCATCTATCGGATCATTAATAGTTTTGTCCTGATTATTATTTGCATCGATGCTTGCACGCAACATAAAATTCAAAAAGCTGGTCGCTTCATAATTTAATTGAGCAGAACCAATCAGCTTATTTCTGGTAACCCATTCATTACTTGCATAAGTATTCCAGTAAAGGTATTGTGCATTTCCGTTTCCTGCCCATGGGAAACCGCTAAAACTGTTGCGGGACCCATCCGCTAATCTATAATTACCATTATCAGCTTTGCCCTTATAATCCCTGCCATAAGCATAAACAAGGTTTGACTGAAGGCCACTCTCCGTATTTCCCAATGCAGGTGCATTATGATAAGTATTTGTGAAATAGGAAACATTCACAAGTATGTTCACCCTTTTTGTAAGCTTTGCAGATGCTCCTAAATTAAAAGTGTTTTGATTATAGTCAGAATTAGGAATGATAGCCGTATTATCCAGTCTGGTGTAAGATGCACGCAGGGTTCCCCATTCATTTCCGCCGGCAACAGAAACATTATGCGATAACTGGTTGCCTTCCCTGTAATAAGAATTGATATTATCAGGCTGAGGATTATCAGGCCTCATGGTACCATCCCACCACTTAATCATTGTGCCATCCATTTTATGACCCCATGAAACGCCTGTACCCGGCCAGCTCACCTGGTTCCATGTATCAATGCCATAAGGGCCGGTACCTGTTTTGGGGTCAACAAAAAGACCATTCCATCCATCAGTAAGAACCGGGTTTCCACTTCCGTCAGTTACATACTGAGGGGCATTTAATGATACCATTCCGCCCGCACCATACTCATTCTGCATTTTAAGGAATCGGTAAGGGTGAACATCTTTATAAGAAAGATTATAATCTACGCCAAGGCCTTGCTTTTTGCCGCCTTTTTTTGTAGTAATCAGAATAACGCCATTAGCGCCGCGGCCACCGTATAATGCAGCAGCAGCTGGCCCTTTCAGCACACTGAAAGTTTCAATATCCAGCGGGTTAATTAAGTTTATAGCGCTGCCCCAATCTTTGGGCGCAGTTACATCCTGCGCAGCTGATGGTATAGTATTATCCATTGGCATACCATCAATAATAATCAAAGGTTGGTTATCCTGGCTGATAGAGTTATTGCCGCCAATCAGAATTCTTGTACTACCGCCATCCACACCATTGGGAGATGTAATATTTACTCCAGCCATTTTCCCTTCAACCGCATTAATAACATTTGGTGCGTTCGATTCGGTCAACTCGCTTCCTTTAATCTGCTCCTGCGAATAACCCAATGCCCTTTTCTGCCTGGAAATACCCAGGGCGGTAACCACCACTTCATTCATTGATGTTTCCGCTTTTTGCAGCACAATATTCAATGCTGTTGAAGCGCTTATTGTTATTCTTGATACTACATACCCAACAGATGAAATTATAAGTACTTCCCCTTCATTAGCCTGAATCTGGAAATGGCCTTTTTCATCTGTTACGGTTCCCCTTGTTGTTCCTGCAATGCTGACGCTGGCACCCTGCAATGGCGCTCCTTCCGGGCTGGTTACTGTACCTGTAACGAGCTTGAATTTTTCTTCATTGCTGTCATCCAGTTGTGCTACCAATTTCAGATCGCTTCTTTTTAATACAATCTGGTTGCCAATTACTTCAAATGAAATACTGAACGGATTTAAAATCCTGTTCAACAGGTCGCCTAATCTTTCATCATTGGCAATGACTGTAATTTTCTGCTTGTTCGGAATGGTATTATTGCTGTATGTGAAACCTACCTGTGTTGTTGTTGAAATCGTTTTCAACACAGTTTTGATTTCTTTGGACGACAGGTTCAGTGAAACTTTCTTATCCAACACATCCTGCCCGTTTGCCTTTTTTGCAAACGAATAACTAATGAAGCTTAATGTAAGCAGGATTTGAAGAAGAGAGACTTTCATAATGAACAATAAAGCATGTTTTGGTTCTCCGTTTTTGTTCATAACTTTAAACAGTTTTGTCGGTTAAAAATGTGGCAAAATGAAAACCCTATTTAGCCATTACCAAATGACAGATAGGGGAATTTAAAAAGCGGCGGTGTTGCAGCATCGCCGTTTTTTGTTTTAAAAATTTCAAGTCATTACTATATTTATTTTCTTAATAAAAATTGTTTGGTTATTTACAGCCCTTGCCATTGATTGATACCTCGTTATTTCCGATGGAATAACCCGCATTAATCGCTTCACAAACGATCTTCAGCTTTTCTTCGAAAGTTTCGTTGTTCAAAGAAGTGGTTACTATACATTTTGAAAATAGCTCCTCATCATAATTAATCCTGATGCCGTAAGCTTCTTCCAATGACGAAAATATTTTTGCCACGGGCGCTTCATCAAAATTAAAGTTTACGGGTTGCCCGGTTACCGGTTCTTCATGTAAAAGTTCTTCATCACGCTCTGATTTGACGATATTCTGGGTCTTCGCCGTATATCGTATACTTTCATCCGGAGTAAGAATAAATTCCGCATTTTTCAGGTTGTTATTCTTATAAACTGATACCTTACCCGTTTTGACAAGTACAGTTACATTACCATTTTTTTTATTGGTGGTTACATTAAAACTGGTGCCGAGTACCCTCAGCACAATATCGTGCGCGTATACATAAAAAGGCCTGTTTGCATCTTTGGCCACATCAAAAAAAGCATCGCCGTCCAGGTACACTTCACGCTTGTCTTTCCGGAGAAAAATTTCATGTGTAAGAGAAGCTCCGGGCTGTAAAGTAATCTTTGTTCCATCAACCAGGTAAACCACATGACTTTTAGAGGTGCTGTTCGTATGCCGCAAATTGTTTTTTTCAACGCTGCTGGCAATTGATTGTACCGATGAAGCCGGTTTATTTTTATTAATAGTATAAAAATAAAAAACAGCAGAAAAAATGAGCGCCAGTGCCGCAACAGATGCAGCAACCATGAAACCTCTTCTTTTGCCGGGAAGCTGCCGGATGCTCACCACATTTTCATGCTGGCCGATATTCAGGTTAATCTTATCCCAGATCTCTCTGGAAAATTTTTCTGCGCCCTGTAATTTTTGAGCTTTTATTATATCAATGGCTAATTTTTTTGCCTGGAGCAGGTCGTCGATATGGTCAGGGTTTTCTTTCATCCAGTTACGCCAATAAGTATCAGACTGCTCATCAGCATTGGTGACCCATTCAATAAAATGGTCATCTTCAAAAAATGAGAAAACGGTTGAATCAAAATTCTCCACAGTAGTTGGTTAATGCTTAAAAAAGCTTTGTAATTAAAGAAGTGTAGCCAACGCTGGTTTTATACTCAATAAAATGAAAAAATATTTTTTATAGGAAAAGATGAAATGCGGCGATAAGCGCTGCGGTAAAAACCGTTGAAGGCTTGAAATTGGATTTTATGCGATGAAGCGCTGACTGTAACAGGTTGCTGACTGACTGATAATTCATTTCCATCAGTTCCGCAATCTGGCTATTGCTGAAACCCTGGTAAAACCTTAATTGAATGGCCTCCTGTTGCCGCCTGGTAAGTGTAGTAATTGCTTTGCGGACGGCATTAACCCGCCAATCATGTATTTCTTTGTTTATTATTTCATCTTCTACAGAAAAAGCGGACCTGTTTTCATCCTCTTCCTCAAGATGGAGCTGAACATGAATATGACGTTGCCTTTCTGTATGGATAAGTTTATACCGAAGCGCCTTAAATAAATAAAACTTTACACAATCGGGCACACAAAGGTTTTCACGGCTGTTCCATAATTCAACAAACAGGTCCTGTATATTATCCTTCAATATTTCCTTATCTGTACAAAGCCTGGTTCCATAACAGATCAGTGATTCAATATGTGCATGGTAAATTTCTGCAAATGCCTCTTTGTTGCCCTCTTTAAACTGCAACCAACATAATATGTCGTTTTGGTTATCTCTTTTCATCAACAATGGCTTTCCTCTGTAACTGAGCAGGCATTAACAAAAGAGGAACTGCTATAAATCGTTAGAAACTAACTTTACTATTCATGACAAGCCGACATTACTGCATGTTGCTTATCTTTTGTTAATCCATAATCTTAAACTAAAGATATAAAAATTATGAAACATTTATTTACCACTCAGCAAAAGAGTTTAGCCCGTCTGTATTTTAATATTTCTTTCTTTAATGTAACTATGCCACAAAATCATGGCTGCAACGGAGCGGTAAGGCTTCCATTTTTCCGACAGTAATACAATTTCCTCCTTAGTAATATGCCTCGCAAGGTGTTTTATTTTTTTCAGGCTGTTCAGCACGGCAAGGTCGCCGGTTGGAAAAACATCAGAACGCTGTAAGGCCATCAGCAGAAAGATGTCAACAGTCCAGTCGCCTATGCCTTTTATTTTTTTTAGTTCATTTCTTATTTCATCATCTGGTAGTAAAGCGAGTTTCCTGATTGACAATCGACCATTGACAATTGCCGTTGCGAGGCACTTTGCATAAATTATTTTCTGCCTGCTGAAATAGCAGGCCTGTAACTCTACCTCTGATAACAACAACAATTTTTTCGGAGTAACTGTGCCTATCTTTTCTCTCAATTTATTCAGCGCGGCTTTTGCTGAAGCGAGGGACACCTGTTGCTCAAGTATAATATGGACCAGCGTTTCAAAACCCGGCTTGCGTTTCCACATCGGCGGGTAGCCATACTGGTTAATAATCTGCCTTAAATGTTTGTCTTTTTGGGCAAGCTTATCGCAGAGCTGCTGAAAATTTTCTTCACTGAATACATTATTCATCTGCCGGTTAGCTGTTACATCATTTCTTTTTAAATTTTTCAATTGCTCTTTTTGCATGCCCACTCAATATCAGTTTACCACTGATGGCAGCACGCTCTAGCAAAAGTTTATCCCAATGTTCTGTTCCCTGCCAGAATATTTTTTTCATTTCAGCCATCGCTTCCGGGTTTGAATGCGCCAGCAGTTCCAACAGCCTTCTTATGGATTCGTCCATGCCGGTTACATCGGGATGCACTTCGGCATACAAACCCTTTCGCCTTGCCCAGTCTGCATTGCGCCACATAGCTGCATCAATAGCCAATTGTGAAAATGAGGAAAGGCCGATTTTTCTTTCCACGGCCGGGCCTACCACAAAAGGGCCGATACCGATAGCCAGCTCACTGAGTTTTATTGCTGCGCCTTCCGCAGCAATGGCATAATCGGCTGCGGCCACGATGCCCACACCGCCGCCCACACACTTGCCCTGTACCCGTGCCACAATAAATTTCGGACATTTGCGCATAGCATTAATAACATGGGCAAAGCCGCTGAAAAATTCCAGCCCTTGTTCTTTATTATTAATGGCTAGCAATTCGTCGAAAGAAGCGCCTGCGCAAAAAGCCTTGTCGCCACCCGAGCGAAGCAATATGAGTTGGGTATCGCTGTCGTTGCCCGCAGCATGTATTTCTGAGGCCAACTCTTCCAGTATTTTAGCCGGCAGTGAATTGCTTTGGGGGTGAAAAAATTCGATGCTGGTAATTCCGCTATGTTGATCAACTTTTACATAGCCGTTTTGTATTTCGTGAAGCATACAGTGCAGTAAATTTAGGATAATCAAATCTACTGCGAAAATAGATGAGAAAAGAATTAGGTAACCGACAGGCAGCTACTATTTGGCTTTACTTGCATCGCCCTTTTTGTACGGTCATTTAAAGAATACAATTTCTGTTCTATCTGTTTAGTCTAAAATATTTTGTCAAATTTATTTTTTATTTATAAAATGCGAGTATGTTTTAGTACACAATGAGCAAATTTTTGAAGCATTTCTATAAATTGAATCTATTCATTTTCAATTTATATATTTGGATTACTCAGAAAATTTTCAACAGCTTTTCCCAAATCATTCTCCAAAAGGTTTTTTTTAATTAATATGCGTTATTGGATGAAACACATCCACAGGATAAATTTGCCGCATTCCATGATGAACAATGTCAGCAAAACATATATTCTATTTTTGTTTGCCCTGTTGCCCGGCAAGGCCCTGCTGGCACAGTCTGCCTGGGAGCTGAAAAAAGACAAGGACAGCATACGCATTTACACCCGCAGCACCGAAGGTTCAAAATTCAATGAACTGAAAGTGGTGTTCAACCTACGCGGCAACTTTGAACAGCTGCGTTCCGTTATCAGGGATGTGACACATTATAAAGAATGGGTGTACGCCAGTAAGGCAACCACCATCGTGGAAAGAAAAAGCGAAGACGAAATAGTGTATTATGCCGAAGTAGCGGCGCCATGGCCTTTATCGAACCGCGACTACTACAGCAATACCAGAATTTGGATAGACTCTGCCAAAAAACAGATGCACATATCTGCCGGCAACCTTGCCAACAAATACAAAGAAAATGAACACCTGGTGAGGGTGCCCTTTTTAAAAGCCGAATGGACCATCAGCATGCTTACCACTTCCCTTATGCAGGTTGAATATATTCTGGACTGGAACCCCGGTGGCAGCATACCTGCCTGGATTGCCAATATGTTTTCTACCACAGCGCCCTATCAATCTTTCAGCCAGCTGCAGAAAAAAATGGCTGGTTTGAATCCATAAAAAACTCTGCGGTGCGAAGGATTTTCTAATTAGCAATATTCCCTGTTTTATATAAAAGGGGGTTAAAATGGTTTAGTATTCAAAGCGCCATTGGTAATATAATATGGCAAAATGCGGTGGGGGATTGCCGCCATATGTTTATTTTGAATTTTTTTCCCGTGCTGTTTCACTGAGGCTTTCGTGGAATATCATTTTGTCGCTAAGGCAACTGGTAATGGCAAAAAAAGATTGCGTTTATTAAGCAGAAGCGGCCAGCTCTTTTAACGCATTCACCAGCACATCCAGCTCCTGTGTGGTGGTAAATACATTCGGTGTAATGCGGCAGCCATGCACATTGGCATAATCAATAGCGACGGTGTAAATTTTATATTTTTTCAGCAAGGTTTCAGCCAGCAAAGCAGGTTTCATATTTTCAATGCCCACATTGGCAATGGCACATGCTCGAAAAGCTTCTGCAGGCGTGTTCACTATTACTTTCGTAATATTTCTTACTTTACTTGTCCAGTATTGCTGCAGGAAACGCAGGCGCTCTTCTTTTTTTTCCGGGCCAATTTTTTCATAAAATTCAATTGCGTTCGCAATCGTGAGGTCGGTATGCGCCGGGTGTGTACCGATATGATTGAGCCTTGAAATATCATCATCGTTTTTCTCGCCCTCTGCCAGCAGCGGCCATAGTTTACGGATATTTTCTTTTTTCACATACAACATACCTGCTCCTAAGGGAACGCTTAGCCATTTATGCAGGCTGGCGCCATAATAATCACAGTTCAGTTCGGCAATGGAATATTTAAAATGGGCAAATGCATGTGCTCCATCCACCATTACCTCCACTCCTTTGCTGTGAGCCATATCGCATATTTTTCGCACCGGTAATATCTGCCCGGTAATATTAATCATGTGGCAAACCATCAACAGTTTTGTTTTGGGGGTGATGGCATTTGCATACAGTTGCACAATTTCCTCATCGGATTTTGGGTGATTAGGAACGGAAACCATTTTGTTGACCACCCCATAACGTTTTGCCACCAGTTTAAACATTTCGAGCATGGAACCATAATCCTGTTCGGCCATCACAGCCTCATCGCCTGCATTCCAGTGAAGCCCGCCGATAACAATATCGAGCGATTCTGTTGCATTTCGGGTGATCACCAGCTCATCTTCTCCACAGCCCGCAAGTTTTGCCAGTGCGGCACACATTTTTTTCTTATTATCAAACTGAACGGTGCGCATATAATAAGCCCCCTCGTAGTTCACCTCACGCACATGGCTGATGAAATTTTCCAGCGTTTCTTCCGGAAGGATATTATAATAACCATTCTCTAAGTTGATATAATCAGGTTTCAGTTTATACCCGCCGCGGATGCTGTTCCAGAAATCATCATCGGATGCAATTTCACTAGGCGGTTTTTTTTCCGCCTTTTTTACCCACTCTGCCAGTAAATTACCGGAAGCTGAAGTGCCGATGCCCGCCAAGGCAAGGCTTTTCAGGAATGTACGTTTATTCATAACCCGCTATTGATTAATAACCGAAAAGTACCGAATAAAACAGAATTGCTCAAAATCTTTTACCGGCTGATTAACGTTTACCTGTAAACGAAGATATTTTTACCGCCGGGAAACTATTATCTGCTGAGCAATATAACCAGCAATAATGTAATGAGCGCAGGCAAAGCCTGTACAAAAAAAATTTTTTTACTTACTGACCATGCTCCGTATAAACCGGCACATACCACACAGCTTAAAAAGAAACCGGAGATATTTCTTTTCCACTCATCATTGCTTATAAAAAAAGTCCACAACAAACCTGCTGCCAGGAAACCATTGTACAGCCCCTGGTTGGCTGCCAGTTTTTTTGTGGGTTTGAAAAGTTCCTGGGGCATACTTCCCTTAAAAACTGTTTTAGCTTTTGTTTCCCAGGCAAACATTTCAAGCCATAAAAAAAAGACATGTTCCACAGCTACAATCACTATAAAAATTTGCAGAACGATTTTCATGTTACTGGTTTACAATAAAATTAGAAAAGAAATATTTATAAGGCATTTTTCTTTCTTACCATCGTAAGGATGGTTGCCAGCCCTGACAGTTCATCCGTTTCATCAAAAATTTCCACCAGCCATTTCACAATGCCCTTAGGTATATCATCACCACGTTTGGCATCTTCAGGTTTTTCTATTTTGCGCGGGTCGTTTGGCAATTTTTCTTTGCAGGTGAAGCGGACATATATTTCCGCGCCGGGATAAACAGGTTTGGTGAACCTCAGTTCATCAATGCCATAATTCAGCAGTACAGGATTTTTTTCATAGCTGTCAACAAACAGACCCGCAGCAGCACTCATAATAAAATAACCATGTGCCACCTGTTTTTCAAACATGGTTCCGTTAAAATCAGTTTGCCCGATATGGGCATAAAAATGATCGCCGCTTATATCAGCAAAGCGGTTAATATCTGCTGAAGTGATTTTTCGCTTTTCAGTAATCAGTTGGTCGCCGACATGCAGCTCCTCAAAATATTTTCTGAAAGGATGGATGCTGCTTTCATTTCCTGCTGCATATTGTTGGTACTGATGGGTAACTGCTGTAATACTTGTTGGCGAACCCTGAACAGCTACGCGTTGCATATAATGTTTTATCCCGCGGACACCACCCATTTCTTCGCCACCCCCGGCACGGCCCGGCCCGCCATGCACCAGTGTTGGTAATGGCGAACCATGACCGGTACTTTCTTTTGCGCATTCATTATTTAAAATTAAAATCCTTCCATGATGCGTGGCTGCGCCAAGCACATATTGCCCGGCAATTTTATGATCGGCAGTAACAATGGTACTGCACAATGAGCCTTTCCCCTTTTTTGAAAGTATGATCGCTTCATCAAAATTTTTATACGGCATAATCGTAGCCACCGGTCCGAATGCTTCCACCTCATGCGGTTCGTTTGATGTAAAAGGGTGTTCATTCAATAGTAATAACGGGCTGATGAATGCACCTTTATTTGCATCCGCATCGATCGTTTCAACACTATCCAAACTTCCGTAAATAATTTGTGAGGAAGCAAGTAATTGCAGAACCTGTTTTTTTACTTCCGTGCGTTGTGATAAACCTGCCAGCGGGCCCATACGCACTTTTTCATTCAGCGGGCTGCCTATAGCTGTTTTTGATAATGATTGGCTGATGGCTTTCCACAAATCTTCCATTTTATTTTCAGGAACAAAAATTCTTCTGATGGCCGTACATTTTTGCCCGGCTTTCACCGTCATTTCTTTTCTCACTTCCTTTATAAAAATTTCCCATTCAGGCATTCCCGGAACAACATCATTGCCAAGTACAATACAGTTCAGCGAATCCGCTTCCATGTTGAACGGCACATTTTCTTCTATAATTTTTCTCTTCGATTTCAACATGAACCCGGTTGATGCAGAACCCGTAAATGTAATTACATCCTGCGAAGTAACATGTTCCAGTAAATCGCCTGCGCTTCCGCAAATCAGCTGCAATGCCCCGGCCGGAAGGATTTTTGAAGCAATGATTTTCTGTACAACTGCCTCCGTCAAGAACGAAGTAATTGTTGCAGGCTTTACCACTGCCGGAACGCCGGCTAATAAATTCACGGCAATTTTTTCCAGCATGCCCCACACCGGAAAATTAAAAGCATTGATGTGAATGGCAACTCCTTCTTTGGGCACCAGTATATGTTGCGCCATAAATGTGTTGGCCCTGCTTAAATTAATTCCTTCACCATCAGTGCAGAATATTTGATCAGGAAATTTTTTGCGCAGCGATGCGTAAGAAAACAAATTGCCGATACCGCCTTCAATATCAATCCAGCTATCGGCTTTTGTTGCACCGGTTTGATAACTGACAGAATAAAATTGATCAAGATGTTCTTTCAGGTAAAAGGCAAGCGCTTTCAGCATATTTCCCCGTTCATAAAAGGTCATGCAGCGCAATGCAGGGTTTCCTTTTGTTCTTGCATAATGCAGTATTTCCTCAAAATCCAATCCTTTTGCTGAAGCTGTGGCTATGGCATCGCCTGTTACGGCGTTGAATAATACTTGCCCGTCACCATCGCCTTGCATCCACTTTCCTGCTATATAGTTTTGTAATTTTTTCATATCAGCTGCATCGTTTATGTAACAAAATTAATTTAAAAGATATGACCCATATCATACGGAATTGAACTCATTATGACTTAGTTTTGCAACCAATAATTTCCAGTTGAAACTGCATGCAATGATATTAAATAAGGTTTATGCATTGCTGATGTTAATATCGGTCTTCGGCACCACATTCAGCAAAGTAGTGGTGCAACTGGATTATTCCATCAATCAAAAATATATTGCGGCTGCTCTTTGTGAAAACCGCAACAAACCAAAATGCTGTTGTCATGGAAAATGTTTTTTGAAGAAACAACTGCAGAAAGATGAAGGAAACGATAAAAACCGGCCTTCAAATACAAAAGAAAAATTTGAGGTCAGTCTTTTTTGCGAAACAACCACACAAAAAGATACAACCGAAATCAACATCAAAAATAATTTCCGGGAAAACTATCTTCTGAAGAAATCATCTCCGTTGATTTCTCCTGTTTTTCACCCCCCGGGGGTAGCCCAGGGCATTTAACACCGGATATTTTATTCGTGAGGATATTTTTAATTATTATTAGTATGTATGCAGCTGACTTTTAGACGCTGCCGATGCTATTAATATTTATCGTTCACGGTCCATCTTCAACTAATTTAATTTTATGAGAAAAATATTATTCATCCTGATTATTACGGCATCTGCTTTCAACACGTACGCTTGTGATATTTGCGGCTGTGGTGGCGGAAATTTTTATATGGGGCTGCTACCCAATTTTAAAAACAAGTTCATCGGCTTACGCTACCATTATGTTCAGTTTTATACCCGGCTTGCAAATGATGCAAGCCAATTCAGTCACAATTATTATAACAGCATTGAACTTTGGGGTGGATGGAATATCGGGAATAAGTGGCAGGTACTGGCTTTCGTTCCCTATTACTACAACAAACAGGCTGATGATGATGGCACTTCATACAAAAGCGGATTAGGCGATATTACCTTAATGCTGAATTACCAATTATTGCATACCCGTTCAATGAATAAAAATGGCAAAAGCGTGGAGCAGGTATTATGGTTTGGCGGAGGCATAAAATTGCCAAGCGGAACATTTAAAGTAAATCCAAATGATTCAACTACGACACTTGCCGATATTAATGCGCAAATTGGCACTGGCAGCACGGATTTTTTACTGAACGCCCTGTATAATGTGCGCATCGGTTTTTTTGGAGTAAATACATCTGTAAATTATAAAATCGGTACCACTAACAGCTCGGATTATAAATTCGGGAACAAGTTCACTACCAACAGTATTGCATATTACCGCTTCAGGACTGCAAAAGGAACTACCATCGCACCAAATGCCGGATTGATGTATGAACATACTGACATTAACCTGTTAAATAATGAAAAGGTACAGTATACCGGAAGCCATGCATTTAGTGCATTGGCTGGAGTGGAAGTAACTTTTAACAAAATTTCAGTAGGTATCAGCGCCCAAACTCCTTTAGTTCAAAATTTTGCTGAAAACCAGACCAAAATGCAGTTGAGGGGGTTAGCACATATTACCTTTGCACTGTAAAAAATAGATTCACAAATTAAGGGCTGCTCTATGAATCAATGGCTTAAAAAATAAATTATGAAAATAAATAGAAAGGTCTTTTTCGGATTGATGGTGATGATAGCAACATGCATTTTTGTTGCCTGCAATAATGTCCCGAAAGAAGAAACAAAATATGTTTCTCCTGCTACAATAGCAAAAGATTCGGTACAGGAAAAATTTAAACTAACGGATGTAGATAATAAACTTGACCCATCCTGTATGATGCCGTTAACCGCAGGCATCGGAGATACCGCACATTATAAAAATTATGTGCTTGGTTTTTGTTCGGATGAATGCAAAAAAGAGTTTCTTAAAAACCCGGAAGCAGGCCTTAAACTTGCGCAGCTAAAGAAATAGTTAAAATTTGTAGAACAGCAGTTGCATATTTTACGGGGTTAATTTATGCAACTGCCGCTTTTTGCGGTAAAAATTTAATTTCAATTCAACTAACTGAAAATATTTAGTTGGCCGGTGTTATAAAAATCAGGCAATTTTTTTTACATCAATTTCCTTGCAAAGCAGATTGAAGATTTCATCAATACTTCCTTCCCCATGAACATATTCAACTTTGCCGAATTTTTTATAATGTTCTGCTACAGCGGAAGTCTTTTTTTCGTATTCTGCAATGCGGGCGGCAATCACTTCTTCGCTCACATCATCAACCCTGTCGGAAGTACGGCCGCGGTTCAATAATCTTTTTATCAATTCTTCCTGACTTACCTGCAAAGCCAGTACCAGTCCTATTTGAGTTCCTTTTTGAGCAAGCAACTTGTCTAGCGCCTCGGCCTGCGCAGTAGTACGGGGGAAACCATCAAACAAAAATCCATTAACATGAGGGTTATTGTCAAGCGCAGAATTGATCATTTCAATTACAATTTCATCCGGCACAAGCTTTCCTTCGGCCATCAGGCTCTTTACAGCAAGGCCAAGCGGGGTTTGCCCGGCAATTTCACTTCTTAAAAGGTCGCCCGTGCTTAAGTGTTTCAAACCATATTTTGAAGTTAATTTTTCTGATTGGGTGCCTTTTCCACTACCGGGGGGCCCGAACAAAATTAAATTGAACATGTTGATTGGTTACTGTTGTGAGCTAACAAACCTATGTAAAAATGCCGAATATGCAAACAGAACAATGTTTTTTTAGAAATGATAAAAATCAGGAACAGGTACTTGGTGAGGTGTAAAGTTTATAAAATTTCCATTTACTTTTATCTAATTACCTTATACCATACCCGGCATCTTTCCTCTTGAAACCTTATAGCTTTGTTAAGCCCGTTTATTTGTCGCCATACAGACAAACCGTGCGAACCCTTGCTCCGTACATTTGTTATTTAATTAGCACCATGAAAAGTATATTCAAAACAACTGGTATGATTTTGCTGAGTTTTATTTTGCAGCACTGCACATATTCTCAGTCTGCCCTTAATCAGAAAAAAAGCGATATGGATACAACTAAAAAAGAAAGCAACCCTGTTTATTCCCACACAGATCAGTCAAAAGTAAATCTGACCAATGAGGAATGGAAAAAGATACTTCCGGCTGAAGTTTATAATATTGCGAGGTTAAAAGGAACCGAGCGGCCCTGGACAAGTAAATACGAAAACTCGCATGAAGCAGGAACTTATTATTGTGCGGTTTGCGGAAACCCTTTGTTTAAAAGCGATACTAAATTTGAAAGCGGTTGCGGCTGGCCAAGTTTTTACGAACCGATCAGCAAATCAAGTATAATGTATGCTGAAGACAATAGTTACGGTATGCAAAGGACCGAAGTAATGTGCGGGCGATGCAAGTCACATTTAGGACATGTATTTAACGACGGGCCTCCACCAACAGGATTAAGATATTGCATTAATGGCGTGGTGCTTGATTTCGGAAAAGCAAAGGAAGCTGAAAAAAAATATAACGAACAAAATAAACATTTATAAAAATATCAGGGGCGGTTATAAAACTAAAAGCAACTTCAGATTGAAGTTGCTTTTATATATGCATTTCAATTTATTTTACGCTAACCGCATTAGCTTTCAACAACACAACTCCATGTGCAGGAATTGACAAAGCAATAACATTTTTTAATATACCCAGGTTTTGCTGCCTCCATAAATCGCGCAACATAATTTGTGCAGGAAGCTTTATATCTGAAAAATTGAGTGTTGTTGTAATTGCTTTATTCTCCAGGTTAAAGACACCGATTGCTTTTTTACCGTCTTCCAGATCTTTCATCCAAACCTGGATATTATCTTTCACAAAAACTTTTCTGGCCGACTTACCCAAAGCATCCTGGTCAACTGCCAATACTTCATCATTTGTCAGCAAATTCAAAGTAAAATCATCAAGCTGACTCATATCACACCCAATTAATAACGGAGATGATAAAAGACACCATAAGCTGATATGCGTATATTGTTCATCAGGGGTGAGTTTTGTATTGTGCAGGCTCGGTCCCCATCCAACCTTTCCTACTACAAGCATATCCGGATCATTAAAATGACCGGGCTGTGCATATTGTGCTGGTTCATCCTGGCCGAAGCCGATACCCGACACACTTCCCCACGAATCATTAATATCACCTGTTGTACGCCAACTATTGCCACCAATAGATGCCCCCCATTTCCAAACATCGCCCATTCCATACTGGCAAAAGCTGAACATGATATCACGGTTGGTTTTGTTTAGGGCATTACGCATTACTATATATGGTTTTTGATAATCGTCAAGCGAAGGATTTTTAGGGGCAATATTCCCGTAGGAACACCAATCGTATTTCAGATAATCAATGCCCCATGCAGCATAGGTTTTCGCATCCTGTTCTTCATGCTGGTAACTTCCCAGGTAGCCACCACAGGTTAGTGTGCCCGGAGAAGAATAAATCCCTATCTTCAATCCAAGGTCATGAACATAATCGGCTAACGATTTCATGTCGGGGAATTTTTTATTGGTCACAATTTCGCCATCAGCGTTTCGCTTGCTTTCTTCCCAACCATCATCAATATTGATATAACTCCATCCATGGTCTGCCAATTGCTCAGTCATTTGCTTTGCAGATGCTTTTACTTTTTCATCATTTACACTTAGGCCCCAGCAGTTCCAGCTATTCCATCCCAATGCCGGAGTGAGCCCAATCAGATCACCACAAACAATCTTAAAATTTTTACTGGCCGACCCTTTTTTATTTTTAGCAACAATTTTCACTTTGTAATTTCCTTTAGCAGCAATTGTTCCCGTAATAATTCCTGTTTGTTTGTTTAATTGTAACCCTTTAGGAAGGCCAACAGCATCATAAAACACCGGCCTTTCGCCGGATACCGGAATTTTATACAAGAAAGGGGAGTTCATTCTCACGCCATACACATTCGCCCCATTAATTTTTGGTGATGCGGAAGGTTTTGGCGTTAATATGTATGGGATTCCTTCGGAAATACTGATTTCTTTATTAGTCCTTCCTTCTTCAAAAACATAAGATACCGTGTATGATTTGCTTTCGGACAGATTTGCTTTATATGTATATTCAAATGGCCTGTCTTTGGCAAAATCTACCCCAATGGTTTGTTTAAAAACAACTGAGTTTGCTGCAGGGTCCTCAACCTGGATTCTCAGTTTCCCGTTAAAATCATATTTATCGCTGGTGGACTGCAGGGTAATTTTTTTTGAAACCTGTTTACCATTAAACTGAAAGTCTGCGCTGGTATTGATATTGATATAATCTACTACATCCATAACGCTGATGCCATATTTACCTTCGTACATACCCCCATCCCCGCCGCCATCCCAAACCCGGATGGCTATTACATTTTCTTTATCCCATAAAATTCTTGAGTCATTAAACGACAACACATAAGTACGCTGCGCATCGTAGGGCCCTTGTTTTATATCATAGGTTTTATTGGCATTTCTTCCGATCAGCATCCCGTTGAGATACACTTCATCCCCATCATCGATCTTGCCAAAATCAAATTTTATTTTTTCTTTCAGAAAAGACTTTTCTTTTATGGAGGAAGGGATTATAATATGCAAACGGTACCAAGCATAGCCATCATAGTTTTTATATCCCTGGTTTTCCCAGGCTTCTCCAACTTGTATAGGCGCCCATTCTTTATCATCCAGGTTCTTCGTTGCCCAAACTGCTGAATCACCTGTTTTGAATTTCCATCCTTGAGTAATGATGACGTCTTGCGCAGTTAAATAAGCCGGAACAAAAATTAAGAAAATGAACCCTATTTTTTGCATAACAGAATTTAAAGAAGCAATTTACAAGGTTTCCGCAATGAGAGACTATGGTGTTGAGAATTACTTTTGCTGAAAATATATTCCGGATACAATTACACTCCGACTGACCCTTGCTATTTGTAATTATTAACGTATCTGTTATATAAAAAATTTTGTCAAGAACGGATCATGTAAATAGCAGAATCATAAAAAATTGAAGTTCAAAATTATCATAATTCTACTGATTATTCCGTTAGCTGAACTATCTAAAAAAATATTCCCGGGAATATAATAATACCCGGGAATGATTATTTAAAATTGAAATTGCCCCGCTGAATAAATTAGGATTTTTTAATGTCAACATTAATGGTAATATCAACATCTTTACCCACAACCAAACCGCCTGTTTCGGTAGTTGCACTGAATTTTAGATTATAATCAAACCGATTAATTGTTGTTTTAGCCTTAAAGCCGGCATGAGTCCCACCCATCGCATTTACCAGGCCACCGAAAGTAACATCAAAAGTTACGGGTTTTGTTACATCGCGGATAGTAAGGTTGCCCATAAGTTTATATTTATTTCCGCCAAGTGGCTGAAAAGAAGTGCTCTCAAATTTCATTTGAGGAAATTTAGCGGCATTAAAAAAGTCATCTGACTTCAGGTGGTTATCCCGCATGTCATTGTCGGTGCTGATGGAATTGACATCAACTGTGAATGAAATTTTTGCATCAGAAAAATCAGGTTTGTCACTTTCCACAGAGCCATCAAAATTCTTGAATTTACCTTCCACATCGGAAACCACCAGATGAGAAACGGAAAAAAGTATATTGGTATGGGGTTTATCGAAAACCCACCTGGATGCTAGCGGAGCAGGTTTGTTGATTTTTTTTGTTCCTGCAGTATCAGACGGTTTAACAGGTTTAAATGCCATCATTGCTGACACAGCTACTGTTACAAGCACTGTAATTGATAAAATTTTTTTCATGTTTGTTAATTTGATGTTTAAACATTAATCAAAAATAATGCCGGATTTTAATCCAGCCCTGCTGCTGCCAAAATTCCGGATTTTATCTGTTCTCTTGTGTTTTTATAAATGTAGTAGATATGAGAGACGTTTTATCTTAACAAGGTCATTTACTTATACTTCTTTGAGAATTTCATTCGAAAACAAAGTAACATACCACCAGAGATTAATGCCATTACATGTCCGGATTTAAAGCCAGAAAGCCGATAAAAAGTTTTGCTTAATCCTCATCTATTTATTATATCGATTCAAAAAATCATTAACTATTTTTGCAGTCCGTGCTTAGCCAACTTAGCTCAGGTGGTAGAGCATTTCATTCGTAATGAAAGGGTCGTCAGTTCGAATCTGATAGTTGGCTCAGATTTTTCCCGGAATTATTTTAATAAAGGGCTTTTTACCAAGAAGAATTTTCGACTTGCTCGGGATAAGCGGGTCCATCCGGTCGGGTATTACATATAGTACAATAACAATCAATACCGGGAAAATAGCATAACTTATAGCCCTGGCCCAGATATTATAGAAATCATCTACAATTGCATCTGAGGGATTATCTTTTTGGTAGAGAACAGAAACAGCCTGGCCTTTTGTTAAATCAAGATTAATATAGCTGTTAAAAGAAAGGGAATCTTTTCCTGCCTTAAAATCAATGACTGCATAAGTTGACATTCCCAATGCAGAACCCCAGTCACTATGGCTAATAAAGGCCATAGCCCCTGTTGTTTTCCTTGAGTTTACTAACCAAATAATCCGGGTCATCAAAAATGGAACAGTAACTACCATGAATAAAACAACAAAAAACTGATTCCTGCTTAACAGCATAGTTTGAATTTTCATTCATCCCAATCACAACCAATCGGCGCACCGGGAGGCATTGCTTCATGTTGGGTTAGCGGTTTTGCTTTTTCAGGCGCCTTCATTCTTTCCATTACCAATAGTAAATGCGCTTTGTAAGTATCGTCAATTGTTGTTTTTAATTGCGCTTCCGCAAAAATTTTAATTTCATTTAACGCTTTCTGAACAAAACTTCTTGAAGTAAAAGAAGCATTATCGTTTACGGAAACAGATAAAAGATAAGTAAGCATCAGTTGTTCATTCTGCAATTGCACCAGTTCTTCAAAACCTTTTTGCCTCGGGGTTTTCCATAATTTATTAATCAGTGTGGTTATCATCTCATCCGCTCCCAACCCATTGTTTTGTGTTTTATACTGAACCATTCTGTTAAGCCTTTCGGTATTGAATAAAAATGACAAAGGAAAATCAGCAGCGGTCTCTGCAGCAGCCAGCGGATCAAAAGCCAGGCCTGTTCTGCGGTTGAATAATTCCCGATGATATTCATAACCGGCAGGCCTGGGCGGAATCAGTTGAATAATATTTTCAGGAATGGATAAAAACTTCGGGGCCATACAATCAATAACCGCATTTAATGCACGCATTTGTTCTTCTTTTGATAAAGCTTTAGTTACCATTTGTCCATCCCCCCGCAATGCATAAGTATAATACATGCCCCCCACCATTTTCGTTACTGCTTCCAACTGGTAACGATGAAATAAATATACGGGCACCAAAACGTCTTCCAGCATCGCCATCGGTGTTCCTGTACGAATGCTCCTTTCGCCAAACTGTGATAATGCTTTCTCCCTCACTTTCATTACTTCTTTCAGTTCGTCAACAGCGTCTGTTCCGTTATCCCACAGATGTGCCTGCGGGTGCAAACCTCCTGCAGCCCTGGCATCCCTGTCACTAATGAACTGCAGTCCTTTATTTGTGGCATCTGTCAAAATCTTGTTCAACTGCGCATCTTCATCAGTTACATTTCCAAAATCGCGATAACCCCAATCAATCGATACTTTATCCCATTCACCGATTCCATGACTGTAAGCATTGTTTAAATCAATTTCACCTGCGGTATTTAACCTTACGAAAGGATGAGGATAATCCATCACGCTGGCCCGGTTGTTAACACTTGATGCATAATTGTGCATCAGGCCTAATGTATGACCAACTTCATGCGCAGCTAATTGTTTCAATCTTTCCAATGCCATTTTCAGCATCTTATTGTCAGCAGGCATGCCACTTTCAAATGGCGCTAATAATCCCTGTGCAATAAGGTAATCCTGTCGCACCCTTAATGAACCAAGTGTCACATTCCCTTTTATAATTTCCCCTGTCCGGGGATCGACCACTGCGGCGCCATAACTCCAGCCCCTTGTAGAACGATGCACCCAGTTGATCATATTATAACGAATGTCCATTGGGTCTGCACTATCCGGCAGGATTTTAACCTGGAAAGCATTTTTGTAACCGGCTGTTTCAAATGCCTGGTTCCACCAGCCTGCCCCTTCAAGCAATGCGCTGCGTATAGGTTCGGGTGTCCCGTTATCAAGATAATAAATGATTGGTTTTACAGGTTCACTGATTGCCGCATCAGGGTTTTTTTTGCTGAGCCTGTGCCGGATAATAAAATATTTATCGATAGGTTCGGAAACAGGTGTGCTGTAATCGAAATAAGAAACTGGAATGAAACTGGAACGTGCATCGAATTTCCTGGCACGATAATTATTATCAGGCAACTGCACAAAAGAATGGTGCATGCGTACCGTGATGGCTTCTGAAGAGGGTGTTACCGATAGAACATAGTTACCCACGTTTCCATCAGCATTTACAAACGTTATAGTTGTTTCTATTTCTGTATTCAGCGGAAAATTTTTTGTGCGCGGAAGATAGATTGCCGACCGGGTTTTATCAAGAGTATAATTGCCCTGCTGCATGCTTTTTATCCTGTTGGCGACATGAATAGCATCCCTCAAAATAAAATCTGTAGCATCTACCAAAAATTTATTATTGTTTTCCGCCTCAATCACAAAACCCCATAATACAGATTGTGCGAAGGATTGTTCAACTGCCTTTTTTTCCGATCCATCGTTGGTGATGGCACGATAGTCGTAGTTCGGTTGAACCATCAATATTTTTCTTCCGACTTTGGAAAATTTAACAATGGTGGTGTTACCTAACAAACCACGGTCAAGGCCAATATCATTAGAGCCCAATCCTGCTGGTAAAGAAGTTTGATATAAAATTTCGCTGTCGAGCTTATCAATTTCAATAAATATTTTTCCTGCATTTTCATCCCAGTAAAAATTGAGGTAACCTTCATATTTTTTCAGCCCATTTGTCTTTTCTTCAATTGTGGGAAGTTTTTGTGCATGCAAAAAGGAAGTGCCGAATAAAAGCAGTAAGAAAAAATATTTCATTCCAGTAAGTTTTATGTTACAAGATACTGCAATTGCAAAATCAAAAACCAGTGTGAGAAATATGAATTATTTTTTAATAACTGAAAGTCTGCTAAATTTCTTTATTGCTTTTCCACCACCTGTAGCCAATAAAACCGACTACAGAAAATGGAATAAAAGCGAGGTAAAGAATAGCGGCGTTTAAAGCTTTTGCCGGTCTTTCACCTTGTTGCTGTGCTGTACGGGTGCAGATGGAGCACTGGGCATATAAAAGTTGAAAGGATAGAAGCGAGAGGAATAAAATCAGGCAGCACTTTTTCATTATTTAAGCTTTACGCAAAGTTAATGCGATTTGGAAATTTTTCAAGCAGAAAAAAACCTTCACCAATTATGAATGAAGGTTAATATTTTAAAAGACAATATGCCTTACACTTCAGCTGCCAGCTTTTTCTGCATCCGCTTTCTGTCTTCTTCATTCAATATCACTTTACGCAGGCGGATAATTTTGGGCGTTACTTCAATGCATTCATCCTGCTGAATGTATTCCATGCATTCTTCCAGTGTCATTTCAATTTTAGGGACGATGCGTACCGAATCATCGCTGCCGCTTGCCCGCATGTTGGTAAGTTTCTTGCCTTCTGTTGCATTCACCACTAAATCGCCGGGTTTGATATGTTCTGCAATAATCTGTCCTACATAAACATCTTCCCCCGGGCTCACAAAAAATGAACCTCGGTCCTGCAATTTATCAATGGAATACGCTGTTGTCTTTTCCTGATTTTTCGAAATCAATACCCCATTATTCCTTCCGGGAATTTGCCCTTTCCATGGTTTGTATTCCAGGAAGCGGTGCGCCATTACTGCTTCGCCGGCAGTGTTGGTAAGCATACTGCTGCGTAAACCGATTAAACCACGTGAAGGGATTTCAAATTCCAGATGCTGCATCTCTCCTTTTGTTTCCATCACTAACAGTTCGCCTTTGCGTTGAGTAACCATATCAATCACTTTACCGCTATATTCCTGGGGAACATCCACTACCAGGATTTCATAGGGCTCGTGTTTCTTTCCGTCAATTTCTTTTACTAAAACTGTAGGTTGCCCTACAGTTAGCTCAAAGCCTTCCCTGCGCATGGTCTCTATCAGAATCCCCAAATGCAAAATGCCTCGGCCATACACCAGGAAACTATCAGCACTATCTGTATCTTCTACGCGGAGCGCAAGATTTTTTTCAGTTTCTTTCATTAATCTGTCACGCAATTGGCGACTGGTAACAAACTTGCCGTCTTTTCCAAAAAATGGTGAAGTATTGATACTGAAAAGCATGCTCATTGTAGGTTCGTCCACACTGATTACCGGTAATGCTTCAGGATTTTCTGCATCTGCAATCGTATCACCGATATTAAAATCTTCCAGTCCGACTACTGCACAAATATCTCCGGCATTCACTTCTGTTGCTTTTGCTTTGCCCATGCCCATGAAAGTATACAGTTCTTTTACTTTCATTTTTTTGTTCGTGCCATCTGTTTGCATTAAAGTAATCTGCTGATTTTCTTTGATCGTGCCCCTTGCAACTTTCCCCACAGCAATTCTTCCGAGGAAAGAAGAATAATCAAGAGAAGTGATCTGCATCTGCAAAGTTCCTTCCGAAACCCGGGGCGCAGGAACATATTGAAGAATTCCGTCTAATAATGGACTAATATCGGCACACTGCTCGTTTTTGCTATTGAACCAGCCGTTTTTTCCGGACCCGTAAAATGTCGGGAAATCCAGTTGTTCTTCAGTGGCATCAAGATTGAAGAATAATTCAAACACGGCATCATGTACTTCATCAGGGCGGCAGTTCGGTTTGTCAACTTTATTAATCACCACAATCGGTTTCAAATTCAGCTGCAATGCTTTTTGCAGCACAAAGCGTGTTTGCGGCATCGGCCCTTCAAAAGCATCTACCAGCAACAGCACCCCATCTGCCATTTTCAGTACACGCTCTACTTCGCCACCAAAATCGCTGTGGCCTGGTGTATCAATCACATTAATCTTAATACCCTTGTATTCTACTGCAGCATTCTTGCTAAAAATAGTAATACCTCGCTCTCTTTCAAGATCGTTGCTGTCCATGATCAGTTCTCCTGTTTCCTGGTTTTCACGAAACACTTTAGTAGCGTGCAAAATTTTATCCACCAGAGTGGTTTTGCCATGGTCAACGTGAGCGATGATTGCAATATTCCTGATATTCATAATAAATTTGATCGGTTGAATAATTGAGCAGTCGAGTTTTATAACGCACAAAACATAAGCCACATTTCAAATATGCTCAAAAATTTGAAGCCGCAAAGGTACAACAAAACAATGGCAGGGCAAAGAAGTAAGGGAAACTTAATTTAATAATGATTTAGAGGGAGTTTACAATTCCTTGAAGGTATCTGTACTTATTAAGTAACACTTTTTGTTAATTCCATAAACCCGAAACTGCAAAATGTAGACTGGCTACTGATTTACACCCTGACGTAAATTTTTCTTTTATCGAGGATATAGCCAATACTCCAACAAAAAAGCATAAAGCTTATAGCAAAAAGTAAAGAGCCAAAATATAAGCCAGCATGGCTAAAAATATTTTGATAAAGCCAGGTATGCACCGGAACTTTTGGCTGTGCGTGCAGTACATATAATATGGTTGCCCCTAATTCGGATAATAAATAAATAAACAAAGGGTTTTTACCAAATACTTCAAAGAAATATGTCCATTTTTTGTAGCTCAAAAAATCAATCAGATAAATAACTGCTGAGATGATTATACAATCAAGACCTACCGTATAAAGTACAAATGAACTTGTCCATAGTTTTTTGTTAATAGGGAAGCCGAGGTCCCAGAAATAGGCAATCGCTAATAAACCAAAACCGGCAAGCATCAATTTCGTAAGTCCTTCATAGGTTTTTCCTTTCTGCTGAATGAATTGTCCTGCCACATAACCGGCAACAACATTGCCAACGGCGGGTAATGTACTAAGCCAGCCTTCCGGGTCAAAAGCAATACCTTCTCCATGATACATATGATGTTCCCCCATCAGCCATTTATCCAGTTTTAATCCGGCATTTCCCGTCAGGCTTAAAGGATCGGAAGGATCACCAAAAAAATACATTACTGGCCAATATAAAAGTAAAATAACGATACAGATAATAACAGATGCTTTGGGTTTCAGATAGTATATGAGCAATGAGCCAATGCCATAGCAAAGTGCAATACGTTGAAGTACTCCAAGAATCCTCGTATGCGAAATAGGGGATAGAATTACGTTTCCAGTCTTATCCATCTCAATAAAAGGGAACCAGTAAAGCAGGTACCCGCACAAAAAAATAATGCATGTTCTTTTAAATATTTTCCAGAGCACCTGCGATTGTTGCATGCCGCTCCATTTAACCATTACAAAGCTCATGGCATTACCAACAGCAAATAAAAAAGAAGGGAATACCAGATCCGTTGGCGTAAAGCCATGCCATGAAGCATGGTTCAGCGGTGCATAGGAAAACTGGCCACTGCCGGGTGTGTTCACAATAATCATAAAACAGATGGTCATTCCACGAAAAACATCGAGCGCCTGAAAACGTTGGCTGGAAGAAGACATAATCGTTAAGTTGGTTGGTTGAACAAAAGCAGGAATGAATTTCGGAAAATTATTCATCAAATAATTACCTGAAAGAAAATAAATATTCTTATTAACAATCATATTTTTCTGATGATGCGAAGCATAACAAAAACAATCAGGCTTAACAAAATCATGGTGGTTATGGGAAAATAAAATCGGAAGTTTTCCTTTTCAATCCGTATATCGCCGGGCAAACGACCGATCCAATGCAGTTTATCATGAAAAAAATAAATGATTACACCTGCAATCAAAATTATTAAGCCGGTTAAAATAATGTATTTGCCGGTTTCAGAATTCATGTTATAAAAGTCAATCGTGAATGATGAACAGGCTTCTAAAAATAACTATATAAAATGAACTTCAAATTTTTTAATTCACTATTCACAATTCACAAAGTTTTTTATAAATTGAACAACAAATTTATGCCATGCGAAAAAAATGGTTATGGGCAATACCCGTAATTCTAATTACCATCTACCTGTTGGGCCCTGCACCCGTCAAACCTGTTTATAGAACTGAAATGCCTGCTGTTCCTGCTGATCCGGTACAGTTAGAAACATATATTAAAAATAATGAGGCGGCACACAAAATAAAACCCGATAATGAAGCAAGAGTTAGCTGGTATAATGATTCCGCGAAACAAAAAACCGAGTATTCAATTGTATATCTGCATGGCTTTTCGGCATCTCAGGCAGAAGGCGATCCGGTGCACAGGAACCTTGCAAAAAAATTCGGTTGCAATTTGTTTTTGTCAAGGCTTGCCGAACATGGCATTGATACCACCGATGCCATGATCAATCTTACTGCCGATGAATACTGGGAATCGGCAAAACAGGCACTCGCTATTGGAAAACAAATTGGCCACAAAGTTATACTACTGGCTACATCAACGGGGGGAACTAACGCTTTGCAACTTGCAGCGGTTTATCCGGATGATGTTGCAGCGCTTATATTGATGTCACCGAATATCGCGATCAACAATTCAAATGCATGGCTGCTTAATAATCATTGGGGGTTGCAGATCGCGCACCTTATATTAGGTTCGGATTATGTTACTACAAAAGACAACAGGCCGATTTATAAACAATACTGGAACTGGCAATATCGCGCAGAGGCGGCAGCAGCACTGGAAGAAATGCTGGAAACTACAATGACAAAAGAGACCTTTGAAAAAGTAAAGCAACCTGTTCAGCTTTTATATTTTTATAAAGATGAACAACACCAGGATAGTGTGGTGAAAGTTTCTGCTATGTTAAAAATGTTTGATGAACTGGGCACGGCAGATAGTTTAAAAAGAAAAAAAGCTATGCCAAACGCAGGTACACATGTACTCGGATCTTATATTAAATCTCATGATGTGGAAGGCGTGCAGAAAGAAATTGAAAAATTTATGACAGAGGTTTTGAAGATGAAAGAAGTTTCCAGATAAAATACTATTCTATATACCGAATAAGAATTAATAAGGGCTGAATGGTGTAATGCAACCATACTTTATATTAGTAATACCGCCGTAAAAAAAATTTGTGTAACACTACCTCAATGGCAGTTTTCGTAAATTGCCTTTTACTTTAAAGTTTGCTGTATGTTCCTCTCAAAAATTGCCGGCATTGGAATGTATGTTCCGAAAAATGTGCTTACCAACAGTGATATGCTTAAATATATGGATACCAGTGATGCGTGGATACAGGAGCGAACCGGTATTAAAGAAAGAAGATTTGCAGACAGGACCGGAGAGACTACTGCAAGTATGGGTATCGAAGCCGCAAAAATTGCGCTTGAAAGAGCAGGCACTACTGCCCAGGATATTGATTTTATTATTTTCGCCACACTTAGCCCTGATTACTATTTCCCAGGTTGTGGTGTATTGGTTCAACGTGGCTTAAAGATGAAAGAAATTGGCGCGTTAGATGTGCGAAACCAATGCAGTGGTTTTGTGTATGCATTGAGTGTTGCCGATCAGTTTATTAAAACCGGCATGTATAAAAATATTTTGGTAATCGGCAGTGAGAAACATTCTTTCGGACTGGATATGAGTACAAGAGGCAGAAATATTTCTGTGATTTTTGGTGATGGCGCGGGTGCTGTTGTGCTGCAACCTGCAGAAAAAGAAGGGCAGGGCATTTTAAGCACCCATCTTCACAGCGATGGCAATAATGCCGAAAGCTTAGCCATGTATAATCCCGGCACTCATGCCAATCACTGGACAAAACAAAAACTTGCCGATTTCAACGAAGCAGAAGTGGCTGATATGTTCATGAGTAAAACCATGGTGGAAAAAGAACAAAATTTTCCATACATGGATGGGCCGGCTGTTTTTAAAATGGCTGCTATAAAATTTCCTGAAGTAATTAATGAAGCTCTGAATAAAAACGGATTGAAAATTTCCGATATCGATTTGCTTGTGCCACATCAGGCTAACCTTCGTATTTCTCAATTCCTGGAGCTTGAGCTAAACCTGAAAGGCAAGGTTTATAATAACATTCAGAAATATGGCAACACCACTGCGGCTTCCATACCGATTGCACTATGCGAAGCATGGGAAGAAGGAAAAGTAAAAGAAGGGAATTTGATTTGCCTTGCAGCTTTCGGAAGTGGTTTCACATGGGCAAGTGCATTAGTACGCTGGTGAGTAAGGAATGAGGGGTGTTGTTCACGGGTATTTTGTGAACTAATAAATAATTGTCTGAACCAATTTGGTTTTTCCGTGTTTCATTGGTTTACTGGCAATATTCACTTGCTATAAAAACAAAAAGTTTTAACTTTTAAAAAATCAAACTGAGACATTACTCATTTGGTAATAAGGATATGACAAGAAAAATAGTTTACCTTATCAATCCTATTTCAGGCACAAAGAAAAAAACTGATTTCAGGCAACTGGTTTCAAAAAAATCAAAGGAGCATGGAATTGATTTTGACATTGAACCAACAAATGCAAATGGAGATTACGATTTCCTGAAAAAAAAAATAAAAAAAGATCAGATAACTGATATTGTCATCTGCGGCGGTGACGGAACGGTAAGTTCAGTGGCTTCAGCCTTGATTGGCGAACAGGTGAATATAGGTATTATTCCGCTTGGCTCCGGCAATGGTTTAGCACTCGCAGCAAAAATTCCAAAGCAACCTTCGAAAGCACTTGATCTTATTTTCACCGGTAAGGCTTCCTTCATCGACGGATTTTACATCAATAATGAATTCTCCTGTATGTTATGCGGGCTTGGTTTTGATGCATTGGTAGCCCATGAGTTCGCGAAACAAAAAAAACGCGGGTTGCAAACTTATATAAAAGTCGGCGCTATCAATTTCTTTAAAACAAACCCCTATTCTTTTGAAATAGAAACAAAAGATAAATCACTTGCATTAGAGGCATTCTTTATCAGCATTGCTAACGGAAATCAATTCGGTAATAATTTTACCATAGCGCCTAAAGCAAGCCTCGAAGATGGCTTAATCGATGTGGTAATTGTAAAAAAAATGAACAAATTTCTTTTGCCTTTCTCCATCATTAACCAGATAAGCGGTATCAATGCCATGCAAAACCTGAATGATTATGCGGAAAAGAAAAATATCATTTATTTTCAAACTCCTTCTTTGACCATTCATAATATTCATAATGCACCACTGCATATTGACGGAGACCCGAAGGAAACCGATAAAAAATTTGAAATAAAAGTGGTGCCGAAAGCTTTAAAGCTCATACAACCCTGAACACAACTATGCTTTAATTTCCGGAGAACCTGTTATTCATAAAATTCCTAACCGTCTTAAAGCTTTTTTGGTTTTCTGTGCTGTACATGGCATCGGCAATATCTATTTTTTCTTCCCGGGTTAAATGAAAATTTAGTGTAGCAGCTTCCTCTTCATTTGCGGGAACATACTGAAAAATTGTTTTGTAAAACGAAAGCCTCAGGTCGTTTTGGGAAAGGCTAAGTAAATCGTCTTGGTTATACTCCTGCATTTTATACCAATTGTATTGCAGTAACAATAATGGCTTCATGACTATTTCAGTAATATCATTGGATTCGTAAGGATTTTGCCAGCCTCCGGTTTTTCTGTCACGGATCTGGATCAGCACAATACCGCTTGTATTTTCAGCCAGCCAATCTTTAAACACATTAATAAACCTGATGGCAGTCTGCTCTCCAAAATTATCCCTGAATCCAGCGTCCATTACGTCAATTACCGGAGTCGTAGGCAACCATACATTAGGCAACACATAAGGGAAAGTTGCATTCATGCGCAATGCCGTAAGTAAACGCAGATCCATCGGGTTTTGTTTATAAAAAAAAGCGTTGAAATCAATAGCATCAGGTGACATTGCCGGTATGCGCGTACTGTCATATACTGGCCTCATCAAAAAGCTGATTGGTTGTGTACTTATGATCATTGACCGGCTGTCACGCGTTACAACAGAACTAAAAAGCATTAATGGAATCCTGGCATTTTTTTCATCCTCATACAGGTCTTTCATCTGCAGGTCAAGAACACCATGTGTATTGGCAGCAAGCTTTTGTTCAAAAGCATAGCCCCGGTCTTTAATATATTCGAGATTACCCACTTTAAATCTTTGCGCTGGCGAAGCGAGGTCTCTTGCAACAAATGACGAGAACAATGGGTTTAGCAAATCACGTGAAATAACATCAACGTATTTGCGGTTCTGGAGGTTAATTGTTTTGTCGCCATCTTTTTTTAACCGCGAAAGTTCACGAAAATAAGCAGCGCCAAACATTCCGCCCGAGGCGCCGGTTATCAGAAATGTTTTATCCATCAGCCTGCCGTTACAGATACTATCCAGATGCTGAAGCACATTCATTGTGAATGTAGCGCTTCTGTTTCCGCCACCGCTTGTATTAATAATGTAAAAAACCGGTTTATCTTCTTTTTGTTTTCTCTTCCATTTTTCCAGAATTGAAATCATATTCTTCTTGTCCCTTTCTACATTTTCAGGTGCACATAACTGCAATAAACCTTCTTCGCTATAAGAAGGTCTTTCATTTCTGTTAGTATAATCAAGCCCATATGCTTTATTAGTCGGATCAATTACATCATATTTATACAAAATATTCAGTATAAAAAAAAGAACAAGCAAAAAAGGGATACTCCAATTTTGCAGAAAATAAGAAAAAGCTCCAGTCAATGAAATCAAAATTGCAAAAAAGATGAGTACGCTTGATGCGGCGGGTATCTGGAAAAAAGGACTGTCCATAAAGAACCCAACTAAGATCAAAAAAATAAATGCGATAAAAACAGAAAGTATGGCTGAAAAATGGTGACGGTTGAAAATGCTTTCAATAAATTCTCCGCTATAATGCGAAACATCACGTACTTTTTTTACTGTTAACGGAGAATTGAGATACCATTGCACTTTAATAAGCCTGCTCTTGTTCAGCTTTACCTCCTGCTTGCGGAATTGCGATTTGAATAACTTAGGGTCACTGATAACCGGAGCCATTTGCCTTACAATCGTTTTATCGGCACGAAAAAAATAAATGAGTGAAAAAGCTATCATAATGGCCAGGCCGATCAAAAAACCGCATATAAGAAAAAATATTTCAGCACCTGTAAGCAGTTCTTTCGTAATGTCGAACCTTAATGCTTTTATAAAATAAAATACGAGGAAAAAAACAGGAATAATAAAATTGTTAATACAATATTTTAAAAATGGTTTTGTTGTGGTTGCCAAAAACCTGAAATGCCTGCTGAATAAAATAAAAGTGGTGATGTTCCAGCCCATAATGAACATACCTGTACCGGCACCAACAATGCCTGAGCTGATGGCATTTACTTTACCAAGGTATTCTGGAGAGAAAAACAAGGCGTTTGCTCCGAAGGAGCGCATAAAACCACCGTTGATGGTGCTGAATAAAATTGCCCAAAATACCAGTAATACCTGGAACCTCTTAAAATGCAATAACAGCAGCTGCACCGGAAATGAGTAATAAACGGGCCGTATATATTTCATCATGTGGTTTAGAATGCTTCTGAAAGTAATTTACAACATATAACGTGTTTTCAAAAGTGCTTAGTGCATCATTAACCGAAACAAAAAGATATGAATTATTTTACTGTGGTACAGGTCTGGGAGAGCTGATCAGGTAATTTTTAAAAATTCTTATCCATTATTATTTTTTCTTACTATAAAGAGCATATAAATCATGCACAACAAAAACATCATGCCTGTTATTTGATGCAATTGTGCGAGCCATTCAAAAGTGCCCCAATGGTTGGCAACAATTTTTGTGCTGACAATTATTGTTATGATACCAAGAAAAACCTGAAGCGATACCAGGAACACCGGCAGCCACCTGCATTTCCGAAAATACCCGGCAGGCATAATTTTATATGCGTTATAACTCCAGATCAGCACCAAAAAAAACAACAGGTAAGCTAATCCCCGATGTACAAAATGCACAGTTATTTTATTATCGATAAAATTAAGCAGGAGGGGGGATGTATTGAATAAAGAAGCCGGAACCCAATCACCGTTGATGGTGGGCCATGTCGGGGCAGCAATGGCTGCCTTATGTCCTGCCATTAAAGCGCCGAACATCAATTGAAAAAAAAGAAAAATGATAATTACCCGGCTCCATTTATTAATCCTCCTGTTTATTATAATTTCTTTTGCAGGAATCAATAACTGAAGGGCAAACCAAAATGCATAGCTAATCAGCCCGAGTGCCAACACGAAATGAATGGCAAGTTTGGCAGGCTTTACATAAATCGCATCACCTGTTAATCCACTGGCCACCATTATCCAACCTACTGCGCCCTGCAAAGCCCCAAGTGTAAAAAGCATCAGCAATGGTCTTATCATTTGCTGCTGCATTTTCTTTTTCCAAACCAGGTAAACAAAACCAACAATAAAAACAACCCCTACCATTCTTGCCCAGAAGCGATGGAACCACTCCCAGAAAAAAATAAATTTAAAATCAGATAAAGTAAAATCTGCATGCAGCAGATGAAATTGCGGAGTTTGTTTGTACTTTTCAAATTCGGTTATCCATTGCTGTGAATTATGCGGGGGAAGAAATCCGGTAATCACGTCCCATTCTGTAATTGATAATCCCGAGCCTGTCAGTCTCGTGATACCGCCCAGGATCACCTGCACCAGTAACATAATAACGCCGATGAAAACCCAGTTGGCAACTACACGCGAATTATTTTGTGTTATTGATTTTTTCATGACGCAGGCAAAGGTAGCGAGGGAAATGAAAAACGGAAATCTTCGTTTCTCAAGTTTTGAGTCTTTTGATAAAGCAGTTATGAAGACTTTTTCCTACCAGCTATTTCTTTTGCTTTTTGGATGGGAGCGAATGGCCCGTATTTATGTTGTTGTTCTGAAAAACTGTCTGCATATGGTCCAAAAGGATGATCGTAAGGTTTTTGAGCAATGTTCGGCCAATCTTCTTTAAAAACTTTTTCCGGTCTTGGCTGAGAGTTTACATAAGCCGCAACATCCCATGCTTCCTCGTCCGTAAGCTGCGAAGTTTTATAAGTTGCCCCGAAAGGCATATTATTTTTTATATAGCCCGCAAAGCGCGACAAACGGTAAAGGCCGGCGCCGGTATTATAACTGTGCTCGCCCCAAAGTGGGGGATATAAATAAGTGATCCCATCTGCGTTCAATTGCCCTTGGCCGTTTGCCTGGTGGCATTTTATACATTTCGCATCAAAAATTAATTTTCCTTTTTGCTGATCAGCGGGTCTGTTCAAAAAAACCAATTGTGCAATACCGCAACCACCTGGTTTTTGCCCTTTTGGAACATCTTTACCAAGCCATTTTATATAAGCAAGTATAGCCTGCATTTCATGACTGTTACTATCAAGAGCACGGCCATTTAAACTTCTTTCTAAACAATCATTGACTCGTTGAATAACCGTTTCAATTGCCCCACGCCTGTCGCGGTATTTGGGATAGGTTGAAAATACAGCTCCGTAATTGTTGCCCCATGGTTTTGCGCCTGCATCCAGGTGACAGTTCTGACAATTCATGCCATTTGTTGAATGAGTGATTTTTCCTTTAGGCCCAAGATAATAAGCAGTGTTTGCAATCAGTAACCGGCCGTAACGAATCATATCTCCTTCGGGAGTTTTGGAGATAGAACCAGTGTCCGGGGCCACCCAGATACTCTCGCTTATTGTTGAAGTTTTTAATTTTTCTTCCTTGATTTTTTGCGTGAAGAACCTGTCAAGAACAACAACAATGATAATCACTGACAACAAAATCAAAAGGGATGTTGAGAATTTTCTTTTCTGCATTACTAAATGGGGTTATAAACACTATTATACGAGTACTGCCAATTTTTGAGACATCATGATCACACTAATTTCCTTTATTATTTTTTATTCTGTTCAGTTTACTTCAAAAAAATCAGAATAAGTTCGACGGTCAAGGAAGATAAAAGGTTATACCCTATCATCGCAGTAATATTGTACCTAAAAATTATCTTTGCGCATCAATTTACATTGGTGGAAAAATCAAATTTTGTTGACCAGATAAGAATTTTCTGCAGAAGCGGGCATGGTGGCCCGGGAAGCAGGCATTTCATGCGCACCAAATACAATGCCATGGCGGGTCCCGATGGGGGCGATGGGGGGCGTGGGGGGCATATTATTTTACGTGGCAACAAAAATTTATGGACACTTCTTCATCTTCGTTATTATAAAAATGTGCTGGCTGAAAACGGAGAAGGCGGAAGCGGTAATAACCGCACAGGCAGGTTTGGAAAAGATATTGTTATAGATGTACCCCTCGGCACAATTGCCAGAGATGAGGAAGCCAATAAAAAGGAAGCGGAGATTCTGGAAGATGGGCAGGAGATTATTTGGATAAAAGGTGGCCGCGGAGGATTGGGTAATGCCCATTTTGCAACGGCTACCAACCAGGCGCCCGAGCATGCGCAACCCGGCGAGCCCGGCGAAGAAGGATGGAAAGTTTTAGAACTGAAAGTACTGGCAGATGTAGGACTGGTAGGTTTTCCAAACGCAGGTAAATCCACATTACTTTCTGTAATTACTGCTGCCACACCAAAAATTGCAGATTATGCTTTTACCACTTTAGTTCCCCAATTGGGCATGGTTGAGTACCGTGACGGCAGAAGTTTTTGTATGGCCGATTTGCCTGGCATTATTGAGGGCGCTGCTGAAGGCAAAGGATTGGGCCATCGTTTTCTCCGTCATATTGAACGTAATCCGGTTTTGTTATTTTTAATCCCGGCAGACAGTAAAGATCACAAAAAAGAATTCGGGATACTGGTTAATGAACTGGAAAAATATAACCCTGAATTGCTGCATAAACAATTCATTATTGCGATCAGCAAAAGCGATATGCTTGATGAAGAGCTTAAAAATGCCATAGCAAAAGAATTGCCTTCAAATATCCCGCACATTTTTATTTCATCCATCACCCAACAGGGTTTAACTGAATTAAAAGATTTGTTATGGGCAACACTGAATGAAAAAAACGCGTAATGAGGTTGATAAGTTAAAAAGGCTGGTTCATGTTTGCCGTTCACATATCAGCATATCAACTAAAGCCGTAGGTTTGTTATATCAAAACATCTCCATTAATATGAAAAAAACATTTTTAGCGATTGCTTTGCTCATTTTGGGTTTCAAAAGTTTTGCAGATGAAGGCATGTGGCTCCCCCTGCTTCTTGGCGAGCAGGTTTATGCTGATATGGTGAAAAGGGGGTTGAAGCTGACTAAAGAACAATTGTACAGCATCAACAAAGCATCCATCAAAGATGCCGTGATTATTTTTGGCGGTGGCTGCACCGGAGAAATAGTAAGCAGCGAAGGATTAATCTTTACTAATCACCATTGTGGCTACGAAGCCATTACTGCGGCAAGCTCTATCGAACATAATTATCTGCATGATGGTTTTTATGCCAGGAGCAAACAGGAAGAAATACCTGCCCAGGGCTTATATGCAGATTTCCTGTTAAAAATTGAAGATGTTACCAAAGAGATAGAAGATTCTGCAAAAGGGTTGACTGATGCGGAAAGGGCTGCCAAAGTGCAGGCAGTAATAACGGCCATTAATAAACGCTTTTCTGACGAATCGAAAAGTATTATGGCTAAAGTGAGTACCTTGTTCAAAGGAAACCAGTTCCTCGTTTTTGTGTACCAACGTTATAATGATATACGCCTTGTTGGCGCACCTCCTGAAAGTGTTGGCAAGTTTGGCGGCGACACCGATAACTGGGAATGGCCAAGGCATACAGGTGATTTCTCCATTTTCCGGGTTTATATGAGCAAAGAAGGAAGCCCATCGAAATATTCGCCGGATGATATACCCCTGAAACCGAAATATTTTTTACCGGTATCTATTAAGGGTTTTAAAGATGGTGACTTTGCTATGATTTATGGTTATCCCGGCGGCACCAACCGTTATGAAACTTCTTATGGGGTTAAACAAAAAATTGATATTGACAACCCATCGCTTGTTAACCTCAGGGATATGAGATTGAAGTTTATGTTCGACCAAATGAAAAAAGACCCTGCCGTGAAATTGCAGCTTGCATCCGGTTATGCCACAATAGCCAATTACTGGAAATTTTATGACGGCGAGTCAAAGCAACTTATCAAATATCATATTTACGAACAGAAAAAAAATGATGAAGAAAAATTTCAGCAATGGGCAAAAGGAAAACCGGAATTCGAAAATATTTTTTCTGACTGGGCAAAAGTATACGACACATGGAGGCCATATTCAAAACACCGTGTTTACCTGAATGAAGGGATTTTTGGTTCCCCATTAATTGATTTTGCAGCAGCATTACAGCAAGCAGAAATTGCCCTGGTAAGGCAAGGTGGCGGCGATGTAAAAAAAATAATGGAAGAACTGAATGCGGAAAGAAAAAAATTTTTAGAAAGTGAAAACAAAATTTCAGACGAGGAAATCGTTGCAGCTGCAACAATGATGTTCTATAACGATATTGATAAAAACCAGCACCCTATCGGTTTCTTCGAAAGTTTAAAAGGTGGTTTCGGCGACCTGAAAGATGAAAACACTTATAAAAAATATGCTGCCGCTTTGTTCAGGAACACAATGATTTTTGATGATGCCAAATGGAAGGCATTCAATGCAAACCCTGATGCTACCGTTCTGCAAAATGATCCTGCATATGCGCATGTAAATGCTTTTTTGAAAAACTGGCAGGGCAAGTATTATCCTTTCTATAAACAGTTTGTAGCCCGGAATAATGAACTGGGAAGATTATACCTGAAAGGCATTATGCAGATGGACCCTAAAAAAGTGCGTTATCCAGACGCTACTTTTACCATGCGTGTATCTTACGGTAATGTAAAATCATATAATCCCCGCGACGCGGTTCATTATGATTATGCCTGCACTATGAAGGGCGTGCTGGAAAAATATGTGCCGGGAGATTATGAATTTGATTTGCCTGCAAAACTTATTGAGCTTGCCAATAAAAAAGATTTCGGGCCGTACATCGATAAACAACGAAATGACCTGGTAGTTACTTTCATTACGACCAATGATATTACCGGCGGCAATTCAGGCTCACCCGTTTTAAATGCGAATGGTGAACTGATTGGGCTTGCATTCGATGGCAATTACGAAGCATTGAGTCATAAAATCGCATTCGATGCCGTGTATAACCGGACCATTTGTGTCGACATCAGGTATGTGTTATGGTGTATTGACAAGCTTGGCAGCGCAACAAATATTATTAATGAACTGAAACTCATAAAGCCACTTGCAAAATAATATTGTTTGCTACTTAAAATAAAGGCCCCGCAAGTTTGCGGGGCCTTTATTTTTATCCATTTTTAAAATTATTAGTTAGTGTTCTTATTAGTATTCAGGTTAAGCGCTTTTGAAATAACACTATAATCAATGGCTTTCAATTGTTCTTTAGTATAATTTTTCAAAATGCTGTTAGTAACCAAAATCGTTCCCGGAATAAGCACAAAACGAACATAACCTCCGTTTGTGAGGTCGACATTATATGAATCAATTGTCATTTTTCCCACTGCATAGTATACGTCTAAAAATCCGGAATAATTAGATATATCAGAAATATTACCGTTGTTATCCTCAATATAACTTAAAACTAACCCGCTGTCCAATATTTCCTGTGTAATATAAGTTGATGTAATTACCTGCTCGTAAACACTGTCAGTGCCACCACTTGAATTAGGAAAAGTTGCGGCCAAGGGTGTATTTAATGCAATCCATGCAGAGTGATATACACTATCAGGCCCTGCAGGACCAGCCGGGCCTTGCGGGCCAGTATCGCCTTTTTTGCAACTAACAATAGAAATAAAAGCAAGTCCGATAAGCGCAAGTGAAAATAGTTTTAATTTTTTCATGATTTCTGAATTTAGTTTTAACCGGTAATATGAAATACTATACGTTTAATTAGGTGTAAGGGTTTATTCAAGTGGCAAGAAATTTTGCAGATTATTACAAATATAAACTGCAAAGTCAAATGAAAACGAATTTAATTTCTTTCCATTTCCGTCCTAAATTTAAAGTGCATAACGGGAAAATTGTTTATTAATTGTACCCTTATCACATAAACCATATACGCTTGAATCAGCAAATTACACGACCGTTTTTCCGAAGGGCATAAATGAAAGCTCCATTAATTTAAGATGTTGCCGGGCAAACGGAATTCCTATAATAGTAATAAATAATATCAATGCAAAAACAAGATGAACGATTGCCGTATAAAGACCGCCGAAAATAAGCCAGATAATATTGCAGAAAACAGAAAGGCACCCCATGCGGCTTCCGGATGCTATTACTCTCTTCCCGAAAGGCCAAATCATCAGACCTGCAATTTTAAAGCACTGCATACCCCAGGGTATTCCAATAACGGTCAGGCATAACATAAAACCGCCGAACACATACCCAAAGGCGGCAAGAAAACCTCCGAAAATAAGCCAGATGATATTGCCGACAAAATTCATGATGTGAAATTAATGATTACAGGATTTCAAGCAAAGAAGCACAAATAAAACAAAGCAACTACGTAGTTCTCATATATCCTTTGTTTCGTTGCTCGAAATAAAAAAGGCCCCACAGGGGGCCTTCATATAGATTTAGAAAATCAGCTTAGTATCTGCTTCTGCTGAAGTTGTTGTTGCTTCTTTTCTGAAAACCGCCACGGCCACCGCCGCCATTGCTGCGTTCTTCTCTTGGTTTAGCAACTGATACACCGATGTTCCTGCCATCAACCGATGCGCCATCCAGTTCCTGGATTGCTTTTTGCGCGGCGGCATCATCCGGCATTTCAACAAATGCAAACCCACGTGATTTCTGGGTGAATTTGTCTTTAATAACTTTAGCAGAAGTTACTTCTCCGTACTCTGCAAAATAATCTTGTAAGTCTTCGTCTGTGACGTTGAAACTTAAGTTTGAAACGTAAATGTTCATGTTTAAAATAACTGGTTAAAAAATAATTAAAGCTGAATAAAATAGCAGAATAGAGAAAACTAACAATTCGCGGACTAAATACTAATAGCGGAAATAATTGTTCACTTACTAAATGCTGTCAACTCAACTGAAATGCAAAGATAATCCTTTTATTCAGATTATCTAATCTTATACGATCATGACAAAAAAATAACAATTGATTAATGGAAGCGCTTTATTTAAACTATACTATTCAGCTTTATGTTGCATCTGATGTTCTGTTTTCAGCGTTTTGTAAGCCACCAGCGAGCTTACCAGTAAAAATATAGCTCCTAATAAAAACGGCGCACCCGGAAACTGGGAATGGCGGGGAAGGTGGGTGAAATAGGAAAATATATTGGTCATTATCGGCGGGCCGATAATGGATGTGGCACTCATCAAGCTCGTCATTGAGCCTTGCAATTCTCCCTGTTCATTTGCAGGAACATGCAAAGAAATAATAGCCTGAAGTGCAGGCCCTGCAATGCCGCCCAAACAATATGGAATCAGGAAAGCGAACATCATCCACCCTTTTGTGGCAAAAGCGAACAACAACATTCCGATAGTATATAACATCAATCCAACATAAACGCTTTTTTCGTTTCCTAATCTGGGGTTAACAAATCTTACCAAAACTCCTTGTACAAGCCCAACCAGCAAGCCGATAACGCCTAATGAAATTCCGATCATTGAAGAATCCCAGTTAAACTGGTACATGGTGAAAAAACTCCAGTTACTCTGAACAGCATGTGCAGCAATATAAACCAGTGTTAATGAAATGAACAATCCCACCAATGCGGGATATTTTTTCAGGTGCATCAATGCTCCAACAGGGTTGGCTCTTTTCCATTCGAATGGCCTCCTGTTTTCTTTTTTTAAAGATTCTGGCAAAATAAAATATCCGTAAAGCCAATTTAACAAACACAGTGCAGCAGCAGCATAAAACGGAACACGTGGGCCAAATTTCCCCAGAAGGCCGCCAATGACAGGTCCGATGATAAAACCTAATCCGAATGCTGCACCTACCATTCCAAAATTTTTTGCCCTTTCTTCCGGGGCACTAACATCTGCAATATACGCACTGGCTGTAGTGAAGCTTGCGCCTGTTATGCCCGCTATGCTTCTTCCTACAAATAGCCAGGTAATTGTGGGCGCAAAAGAAAGGAACAGATAGTCGATTCCAAAACCAAATAACGAAAAAAGCAACACAGGCCTTCTTCCATATCTGTCACTCAAATTTCCAATAATCGGCGCACAGAAAAACTGCATAAAAGCATAAGCGAATGTGAGCCAGCCGCCATATTTTGAAGCTTCGCTCACGTCACCATGTATAAGTTGTTCAAGAAGCTTAGGGATCACTGGAATGATAATGCCCCAGCCTGTTATGTCGATTAGCAAAGTCACAAAAATGAACCCTAATGCAGCATTACGAGATTTTGCCATAAGCAGTTATTGAACAGTAAATATAAACCAGGTATAGAATTTCGTGCCATAAAAAATGGCCGGCGAGAAAAACTGATGATCACTTAATCTACATCATAGCGTATTCCGGCTACAGCCCTTATCCTGTCCAACGTTTCCATAATCAGCAAGGTTTCATTATATGTCATCACAGGGCTTTCGGTTAGGCCTTGCCGTAAGCATTCGCACACATGTATTGCCTGGTATTGATAACCATAACCGGGTTCTGAATGATGTGGGATAATTTCCCTTGAATCTGTTCTGCCTGAATAAAACTCAATTACCGCAGTTGTAGGGTTGTAAAACCTTGGTGTTAACCTTATACGCGCTTTTCTTCCGCAAATATCGGCTTCTGTTGCCAGGTTAGCAGAAAAAGTGGAAAACAACTGAGCAATCGCCCCGTTGTTATATCTGAATGTTGCTGCACATTGCTCATCAACTCCGGTATTTGCAGGAGTCATGCTCGCCTCAATAATATCAGGCCTTCCCAAAACTGAAAGCACATAAAAAACATTATAAATACCGATATCCAGTAAAGAGCCTCCACCCAAAGCAGGATTATATAATCTTGCCGGAAAAGGCGGCGCAGGTATAAATCCGAAATTGGCAAACATACTTTGTATTTCACCCAACTCTTCTTTTTTAATGATCTGCTGAACTATATTATACTGTGGGGTGAATTTCGTCCATAAAGCTTCCATTAAAAAAACTTTTTCTTCTTTTGCCACAGCAATCATTTCCTTCGCCTGTTTATTGTTGATGGCAAAGGCTTTTTCACAAAGCACAGCTTTTTTATGTTTCAGGCATAACAAAGTATGCTGATGGTGCAGCCCATGCGGCGATGCCACATAAATCACATCCACCTCATTGTTATTTACCAAAGCCTCATAACTACCATGACTATGCGCAATTCCGAATTTTTTACAAAACTCATCTGCAGCAGCCTGACTTCTCGAGCCGGCGGCAATGAGCTCGGCGCCTTCCACAAATTGAAGATCAGAGGCAAATTTTCTGGCAATGTTGCCGCAACCTAAAATTCCCCAACGTATTTTTTTCATATTGGTAATATTTTTCTGTTCACAAAGCAATATTAATTTATTCGCAAGGAAAAGCTTTGAAAGAAATTGTCAATTCAACGCTGTTGCTTCATAATCTTTATTTTTGCTGATTCATATACTACTATGGCAAGTAATTTATACGATTTCGGGATGATCGGCCTTGGCGTAATGGGTCGCAACCTTTTATTAAACATGGCCGATCACGGTTTTAAAGCTATTGGTTTTGATAAAGATAAAACCAAAGGGAAGTTACTGGAAGCCTCAGCTACACCTGGTACGATAGTCAAAGGGGTAAGTACTTTAGAAGAAATGATCAGGCTATTACAAACGCCACGGAAACTGATGATGCTGGTGCCTGCCGGCAAACCTGTCGATGATGTGATTCATGATTTGTTGCCTATTTTGGAAAAGGGTGATATTATTATTGATGGTGGTAATTCGCATTATACCGATACTTTAAAAAGGCTGGATTACCTGAAGGACAGCGGCATCCATTTTATGGGTATGGGCATTTCAGGTGGGGAACATGGGGCAAGAACGGGCCCAAGTATTATGCCAGGCGGGGACCCGGATGCATACAAAAATGTGCAGCCCGTTCTGGAAGCCGTTGCTGCAAAGGTGAATGGAAGTGCATGTGTGGCACACATGGGTAAAAATGCAGCAGGGCACTATGTAAAAATGGTACATAACGGCATCGAATATGCGATTATGCAACTGATCAGTGAAGTATACGATTTGCTTAAAAACGGGTTGGGTTTGGATAACGATGAATTGTATAAAGTTTTCAAAAACTGGAATGAAGGTGAGCTTCAATCTTTCCTTGTAGAAATTACCAGGGATATTTTTTTGCAGAAAGATGATAAATCGGATAACAGGCTTGTCGATATGATACTCGATAAAGCAGGCGCAAAAGGCACAGGTAAGTGGACTTCGCAGGATGCGATGGATCTTGGTATGCCCATTACTGTTATTGACACTGCTGTAGCGATGCGAAACCTTTCTGCTTATAAAGATGAAAGAAAGCAGGCCTCCGCCCTGTATAATACTTCGGCACATGCCATTGAAGCCCAGAAAGATGTTTTTATACAACAGGCCGGAGATGCCCTGTTCTTTGCAACAATAATCTGTTATGCCCAGGGGCTTTCGTTGCTTTATAAGGCATCCATAGAATTGCAAATGGAAATACCCATACCCGAGGTGGCACGCATCTGGCGGGGTGGGTGCATCATCCGTTCTACTTTATTGGAAACTTTTTTGAAAGCATACACGGCAAACCCACAGCTCCCGAATTTGTTACTGAATGCGGATATTGCCCAACTCTTACAAAAGAAATTGCATAACATGCGCACAGTAGTAATGCATGCAACACAAACAGGATATCCTGTTGCGGGGCTCATGAGTTCGCTCAGTTATTTTGAAGCTTACAGATCGGAAAAGCTGCCTACCAATTTAATACAGGCTCAACGGGATTATTTCGGTGCGCATACTTACCAGCGTGTAGATATACCCGGGATATTTCATACAGAATGGCAACCGGCATAATGATTCGTTAACAGGTTTGAGGTAATTCAAAATGAGTTTCCCATTCCTTTATTTTACAAAAACTCATTAGCATGAAAAACATATTCATTATTGCAGTATTTATAGCAGGTAGTAATTTTTGTTTTGCACAAACCAAAATCGAAAAATATTGTTAGGTAAGGGCATATCCACAGAAAATTTTTTTGATTAAAAATAGTATCACTATAAATCTTGGCAACTCAAATCTTTATTTCAAAGACAGCGCAATAAAAGCAAGTTTATTAGCTGTAAACAATTTTAAAAATACGGTAGATGTTTTAGATTATATGTACAAATTGGGTTGGTCTTTGGTCGGAACTAACAATTATGGCGATATTAGGTTTTTTTATTTCAAGAAAGAATTTGATAAATCAGAATTTGCAATAGACAGTAACTAAAAATATTCAGGATAATCATGCAAAATCATAAACGGCCACCCGCTTCGTTGCTTTTCATTTTCGGAGGCAGTGGCGATTTGAATTACAGGAAATTGTCTCCCGCACTTTATAATCTCTTTATAGATAACTGGATGCCTGAGAAATTCAACATTATCGGCATCGGGAGAACGGTTTTTACGGATGATGCCTATCGAAATAAACTTTTAGATGGTATCAAACAATTCAGCAGAAGAAAAGAGGAACAAAATGGCAAGTGGCAGGAATTTTCGCAACACATTTCTTACCTGCAAATGGACGCCGAGAATGAAGAGGAGTATAAAAAAATCGCTGATATCGTAAAAACAAAAGAACAGGAATACGGCTCCCACCCGAATGTGATTTTTTATATGGCGGTTGCACCACAGCTTGTTCCAGATATCGCCAAAAAATTAGGGCCGCTGAATATTTGTGCTGACACCAAATGCACCCGTATTGTAGTTGAAAAACCTTTCGGCCATGACCTGCAAAGTGCACATGAACTCAACAAATTGCTAATGGGCATGTTCGATGAAGAACAGATTTACCGCATCGATCATTATCTTGGCAAAGAAACGGTACAAAACATCCTGGCGCTTCGTTTTGCCAATGCATTGTTCGAACCGATATGGAACAAAAATTATATCGATCATGTTCAGGTTACTGCAGCAGAAACTGTCGGTGTAGAAGGCCGCGGCGGTTATTATGAAACGAGTGGCGCATTGCGTGATATGGTGCAGAACCATATCCTGCAATTAATCTGTATGGTAGCAATGGAAGCCCCGGTTAGTTTCGATGCGGATGAGATCAGGAATAAAAAAGTGGATGTGCTGAATGCGGTCCGCAAGATAACCAAAGATGAAGCGCATGCATATGCCGTTCGCGGCCAATATAGCGATGGCTGGATGAAGGGTGAAAAAGTGCCCGGGTACCGGCAGGAAAAAAGTGTTTCACCTGATTCGAATATTGATACATTTGCTGCAGTAAAATTTTATATCGATAACTGGCGCTGGCAGGACGTCCCTTTTTATGTACGCACCGGAAAAAGACTGCACGATAAAACAACGATTATCACGATCCAATTTAAACCTGCACCACATTACGCATTTCCGGAAGAAGCCACTGAAACGTGGAGGCCGAATCGCTTAACCATCAGTATTCAACCTGAAATGGACATCAGGCTTCGTTTCCAGGCAAAACGGCCGGGGCAATTTATGATACTGAATCCGGTTGATATGATCTTCAGTTATAAAGACGCCTATGACGGCGATGAACCCGAAGCTTATGAAACTTTGTTGCTGGATGTGATGGAAGGCAATGCCACATTATTCATGCGCAGCGACCAGGTGGAAGCCGCATGGAAGATTATTATGCCGGTACTCGAGGCATGGGAAATGCGGCCACCTGTTGATTTTCCGAATTATGCTCCTGATAGCTGGGGACCAGAAGACGCAGAAGCATTAATCGCCAGAGACGGCCACAACTGGATTACATTGCCGCCGCTTCACCAGGAATAATATTTTTTTTCTGTGCCCAGCGCCGTTGCTACTATTAAACTTTACTTGCGTCGCACTCTTGTATTAAAAAAATCCTGTTCTACAAAATGCAAGTTGCGATATAAAAATTCAATCCATGCATTTACATATTTTCAAAACAGCCGATGAATTCAACCATGCAGTTGCAGACTGGATCGTTGATTCAATTGCAAAAACTTTAAAAATACAGGACAGGTTTACTCTAGTGCTTTCTGGCGGCAATACGCCCAAAGCACTGTACCAGTTATTATCGGCTACAACTTACCGTGAAAAAATAGACTGGAGCAAATTGCATGTTTTTTGGGGCGATGAACGGTATGTGCCTTTCACCGATGAACGCAACAATGCAAAAATGGCCTATGAAAATTTATTGAACCATGTTTCAGTTCCTGCATCACAAATTCATGTAATGCAAACAGAAAATATTTCTCCTGAAAAATCTGCCGAAGAGTATGAGAAAGCTTTGCATCAATATTTTCCATTCACCATTCACGATTCACCATTCACAACTTTCGACTTGGTACTTCTCGGCATGGGCGATGACGGTCACGTTCTTTCGCTTTTCCCGGGAACATCCGCTGTGCATGAAGAAAAAAAATGGGCTACATCGCTTTGGCTGCAAGCACAGGATATGTACCGCATTACACTTACAAAAACAGTGGTAAACAAATCGAAAAAAATTGTTTTTTTAACAACAGGCACAAATAAAGCACATGCTTTGAAGGAAGTCCTGGAAGGGCATTATAATCCTGATCTGTACCCATCACAGGAGATTAAACCTGAGAACGGAAAACTGCATTGGTTTGTGGATGAAGCAGCGGCAAAACAGTTATCAGTTTCCGGCTTATAGTTTAGAGTTCTCTAAATTTTCCGAAGCTGATTATGCCTGCTAAAATTCGCCGATGATTTGAAGCCTTGGAAAAGTTCGTCTTACACATTTACTGAATCGTATACCACTACTTTATTCCAGAGGTGCGAACATTCTTCTATAAATTTTTTATGCAGCGGATGCGGTTGATAAATTTCTTCATCTTCGAGGCTATCGAATATCAGCATCCATGAAACAGAATAAGAGCCATCAATTACATCACGGCTGGTTCCGGCGGGCCCGCCAATATGGAACTGTCTTATGGTTTCAACTTTGGATAATTTTTTCAACCCGTCTATCAATGCAGCTTTGTCTTCTTTACTACCGGGGTTTTTTAGCCAGAAAAAAACATGATGAATAAAAATTTTTTTCAGTTCCATTCTTCAAATTTTAAAAGAGTTCTTGAATAAGTTTATTGGTCAGTTTTCGTTCCTGCTTTGTCCAGAAACCATTTGGTGGCGGAAATTCATTGATATTGTATCCGCCTTGTTTTTCAAAATCAAAAACGGCATGGCATTCATCATTCAATATCAATGCGCATTTCAGCCAGTCCTTCGTCCAAATGATTTTAATATTGATTTCTCTACTTTGGTCAGCCAATTCTTCGGTTTCAAAAATATGAAGCGCATCTAAAATACGCTGCCCTTTTGTTTCAGCATCTTTCTCTATTGCATAAAAATATCCTGTTTCTTCATTGCTTTCAAAAACAACCCCGAAATTATTTTCGGGTGACAGGCTTTCAACAAATACATCATCGCCTAAAACAATATTTTGCTGCTGCATTAAATATCCTCTCATTATTTTATTTGTTTTAGCCAATCAACAATTCCCAGGTAAATCTTCTGTGCAACCGCCTTCTGAAATTTCGGGCTGAGTATTTTTTTTTCGTCGTCCTTATTGCTCAAAAAAGCAACTTCTACCAAAGCATTTGGATATTCGGTAGGCCCGCTCAATGCAAAATTGAAATTACCGACATTACCGAACTCGTTCAAACCTAATGAAAGCATTCTGTCCAATATCGCTTCGCTCAGCGGGCGAAATCCGATATAACGATAATAAGTGCTGGTTCCCCGGGTTGTATCCGAGCCTGCTGAATTTAAATGAATGCTCACCAATAAATCAGGGTTATATTCCCTCAACGCTAATATTCTTTCAGGCATGCTTAATGATGTATCCTTTGTCCGGGTCATGTAAATGTGTTTCACACCAATTTTCTTGAGTATTTTCTCTAATTCCTTTGCAAAAACAAGTGTATAATTTTTTTCAAGGATACCGCTTACCACTCCGCTGGCCCCGCTGTTATCGCCACCATGACCTGCATCAATGGCAATTTTCAATTTACGTATATCCATTACTGTTGGCTGCCGCTTGATTTTGACAATTAGTTTATTGCCAGCAGTATCATAAGTGATATTATGGCCCCAGTGTTGCGTATGTTTGAGTTCGATAAAAACACGCAACACATCATCTTCTGTTTGCTCATACCAGGTATTTTTTATTTCCTTAACCGACCTGAATTGAGTAACCCAGTTAGTATTGGATGTTACGCCGAAAATATCTACCACAATCCTGGAAGGGTTGATCAAATGAAAACTCCGATAAGGCAAATGTTCATCAAGATTAATAGTAACATAATCATATACAGAGTCTCCAAATACCTTGAAACTTCCGCTTAGGTGCGTATTGTGAACGGCAGGCACATTAACCTGCTTCCCGATCAGTACTACACTTTCTTTAGCGATATAACCGGAATGATATTTTGAAAGTTGTACTTTGTAATCAGTTTTAAAACTATCTACGATCCTCAACAGGATATTCGAATCAATATAACCCATTTTTGCACCACCGAGCCTGTCATCGCCGATACCATATTCAATAAAAGGAAGTTTGCCCGTACTTCTGGCAAGCCAAATGCTGTCTTGTGAAAAAGATGAAAAGCCATATATAAAAAAAAGAAAGGTTAAAGCAGCTAATCTCATTAAAAATTTTTATAAAGATAGTTTGCTTTCTTAATTCATAGGCCACAAATAAAAACCTGCTTTGCAGGTGCAAAACAGGTTCATATGTTTAAATTTAAGGATTACAACGAATATTTATTCTCCGCAATCAACTTATTTGCGATTCTTCTCTTCGCATCTTTACTATTAAATGAGTCGGCTTTTGTAAAACGTTTTAACCCGAGCAGCATCATTCTTTGTTCATCGCCATCTGAAAATGCATTAATGGCATCCTTACCGGATTTGTTGATGTGGTCCGCGGCATCGTATAAATAAGTGCGGACAATATCCAGCTCATAAGCACACGCGGCCTCGCCCCGTTGGTCAACCAATTTCATAGCACGTAACAAAGCACTTTCTGCATTGAAAGTTTCGATTGCCATATCAGCGATATGCATCAATATTTCCTGTTCGCTCTCAATCTTCATCATTAATTTTTGGACAGCTGCGCCAGCAACCATCAAAATGGATTTTTTAAAATTGCTAATGAGCTTTTTCTCTTTTGCAAATGGCGAATCGTCACCACTGCCAAAATCAGGAATGCTCATCAGTTCTTTTTGAACAGCCATCGCAGGCCCCATCAAATCTAATTTGCCTTTCATCGCACGCTTCAAAACCATATCAACAGTTAGTAAGCGATTAATCTCATTTGTTCCTTCGTAAATGCGGTTGATCCTTGAATCGCGGTATGCTTTTGAAATGACGTATTCATCGCTAAAACCGTTGCCACCATGAATTTGAACGCCTTCATCCACCACAAAATCCAGCACTTCACTGCCAAATACTTTTAGCATGGCACATTCAATCGCATATTCTTCTGCTGCGCCGAGCAATGCTTCATTAAATGGTTTGCCTTCATGTTGCAATTCTGTTTCTTTATCGTCAATCCATTTGGCAGTCCTGTATAAAGCGCTTTCAGCCACCCATATTTTAATGGCCATTTCAGCAATCTTGTTTTTTATTGCTCCAAAATTTGAAATGGAAGTTTTGAATTGCTCACGTGTTACTGCATATTGAACAGAAATGGATGCCGAACGCTTTGCACCGCCTAATGCAGCGGCACACAATTTCAATCGTCCGATATTTAAAATGTTGAATGCAATGATATGCCCTTTGCCGATTTGCCCAAGCAAATTTTCTGTTGGCACCTTGCAATCCTGAAAATATAATTGCACGGTTGATGAACCTTTGATGCCCATTTTATGCTCTTCCTGTCCCTGTGTAAAACCTTCAAACCCTCTTTCAACAATAAATGCTGAAAATTTATCCCCATCAATTTTTGCGAACACCGTGTACACATCTGCAAAACCACCATTAGTGATCCAGCATTTTTGCCCGTTTAATATATAATATTTTCCGTCATTAGAAAGCTTTGCTGTGGTTTTTGCCCCAAGTGCATCACTGCCGCTGTTGGGTTCTGTTAATCCATAAGCTCCTTTCCATTCTCCACTGCCGAGCCTTGGAATATATTTTTGTTTTTGTTCAGGTGTTCCGAAATATAAAATGGGTAATGTGCCGATACCTGTGTGTGCAGAAACTGCAACAGAAAAAGAAAACCCTCCGCCAAGCCCTTCATTCACCAATGTTGATGTAATAAAATCTTTTCCCAACCCGCCATATTCTTCAGGAATGGAAGTACCCAGCAACCCCTGCTCACCTGCTTTTGCAAGTAGTGATGGCATTAAACCGGGTTCAAGTTTGTCAATACGGTCTAAGATCGGCAGCACATCAGCATCCAGGAATTGCGCACACATATCTTTCACCATTTGTTGCTCTTCATTATAATCTTCGGCAATGAATACATCGGACGCAGAGCTTTCTTTGATCAGCCATTCGCCGCCTTTCAGCAGGTTTTTATTTTCAGTGGCAGTACTCATAAAAAATATTTATCGTTAAAAATTATTTCAGGTTGTCGTACACTTTTTGCAATACTTCTTTGCAAAGATTGATCTGGTCTGCAGGTACCCCTTCCAATGCATCATTCAAAGTTTGCTCTGCAAGTTCCATAGTTTGTTCCTGTAGTTTTTGCCCCTGCTTCGTTAAACAGATTTTATTAATGCGCCGGTCATTTTCTGAAGCCACTCTTTTTACCAATTGCAATTTTTCCAGGTTATCAACCAAACGAGTAATGCTTGGCTTATCTCTGAATGTGGCATTGCACAATTCCTGCTGGCTCTTTCCGTCTTCCTTCCATAAATGATACAATACGCTCCATTGTTCTATCGTCAGGTTCAGATTTGCTGTGTTGAATTTTTTTTGCAGCCGCCTGGCAATAGCCGTCGATGCCTTTCCTGTAATAAAACTGTATAATTCCCCTTTCTTAAAATGGTTGTTTGGCATATAGTTAGTTAAACAACTATTCAAACCTACCGATATTTTTTGTAACCTGCAAGAGATTGCCAATAATTATTTTGTTAATTGATTTTAAGTAACATGGATTAATAACTCTCGTTTTATGATGTACTAAACAGCATTGCACCTATGAAGCATCCCTGCGTCGCACACCTGAACTGAAGTAATCCTATTTTACCATGTGCAACAACCGGCCTTACTTACAGCATGAATGTAGAAATTCTTTGCGTTCTTTGCATTCGTCATCCCCCTGCTTAAACAATATGCATTCATTCGAGCTTTCATACAAATCTTCCATTATTAACTATTGCAAAGCAGGCAATGGACAAAAATTATTGTTTTGTTTTCACGGATATTCACAATCATCGCAGGCATTCTCTTTCATTGAAAAAAAGATTGCCAATGATTTTACGTTAATCGCTATCGATCTTCCTTTCCATGGAAAAACTGTTTGGAATGAAGGTTTGAATTTTACCAAAGATGATTTATTGGAAATACTCGTGAAGATCAGGCAGGACCAATCACTGAATCAAAAAAAAATTTACCTGCTCGGTTTTAGCATGGGTGGACGGGTTTCGCTAAGCCTGCTTCAGGAAATTCCTGAACAGATAGAAAAAATTATACTGGTTGCACCTGATGGAATGAAGGAAAATTTTTGGTACTGGCTGGCGACACATAACCAATGCGGAAATAAATTTTTTAAACATACCATGGAAAAACCGCATATTATGTTTCGCTTTCTCAGGATCGGCAATAAGATGGGCGTGGTTAATCAGAGTATTTATAAATTTATCAATTATTATATTTTCGATAAACAAGTGAGAAGTGAATTGTATAGACGATGGACGACCATGCGTCATTTCCGCCCTGATATTAGAAAAATAAAAAGCATTATTAAAGAAAAAAAAATACTCGTCGGCTTGCTTTACGGAAAACATGACCGCGTAATCCGTTATGAAAGAGCCAGAAAATTTATACAAGGAATTGAAAGTTGCTGCCAGTTAAAAATTATTCCTGCTGGGCATTTATTATTGACCCATGAAAACACTGATACAATTATTTCGCTGCTGAAAGATTAGCGTGTTATATTTACAAATGATCTTCTTCATTTCATTGTGCATTTTACTATTTGCCATCTATGCATTTCTCCTGATATTTTACCGGAAGGCTTGGAGTTCCATCCCATATTTTAATATAAATGCAGATAAAACCGGAGGCTTCAGCACCAGAATTTCTGTAGTTATCCCGGTTAGAAATGAAGAAAATAATATACTGGGTTTACTAGAATCCCTTGCGGTGCAATCGTATCCCAAAAACTTATATCAAATTATTATTATCGACGACCATTCGACCGACAATACTTGGAATTTGTTACAAAATTTTTATCACCCCAACCTCAGTTCCATATTCTCGAAGCTCTCCGATTTTTCTGCGGGATTAAAATCACCTGCCTATAAAAAACTGGCTATTGAAACAGGCATTCAGCTATCAAGCGGTGATATTATTGTTACTACAGATGCTGATTGCATACCTGCGAAAGACTGGCTGAAAACCATTGCATCATTTTACCAGAAAACAGGCGCAAAGTTTATTGCAGCGCCGGTAAAAATAAGTGCAGGCGAATCTATACTTTCCATTTTTCAAACACTCGATTTCATTGCCCTGCAGGGGATAACCGGCGCATCAGTTTTCAAAAAGTTTCATTCCATGTGCAATGGTGCGAACTTGGCTTACGAAAAAAATGTCTTTCATGAAGTAAACGGGTTTCGTGGCATTGATAATATTCCTTCAGGCGATGATATGCTGCTGATGCACAAGATTTATAAAAAATATCCTGACAAAATTTTCTTTTTAAAAAATGAAAACGCAATTGTCAGTACGGCTGCGGAAACAAACTGGAAAGGATTCATACACCAAAGAACAAGATGGGCAAGCAAAGCTGATAAGTATGATGATAAAAGGATTTTTTGGGTGTTGTTGTTAGTGTATGTTATTAATCTTTTGTTCCTGATTCTAGCCATTACCTCTTTTTGGAACTATGCTTATTTTGCTTTGCTGATTACATTGTTGATTGCAAAAACTATTATTGAATATCCTTTTGTAAAATCAGCAGCTTCATTTTTTCAACAGGAAGAACTGATGAAATATTTTCCATTGCTTCAACCGGTTCATATTATTTATACAGTTTTTATTGGCTTTCTTGGAAAATTTGGAAGCTACCAATGGAAAGGGAGAAAAGTTGTGAGCCGCAAGTTGTGAGTCGTAAGACTGGCACAATACTTACAATGTGCAATTTATTACTCCTTGTACACCTGCACATTTCTTACAAAACTTTCTTCCAGGGAAATAAATGTTTCCGTTCTTTCAATGCCTTTTATTTTCTGCAATTCATCATGAAGCACGAAACGTAATTGATTAATGTCCTTACAAACAATTTCTGCAAACATGCTGTAATTACCGGTTGTATAATTCAGGCGGACAATTTCAGGAATCCTTCTCAATTCTTTAGCGACACTGTCATACAAAGAACTTTTCTCCAGATAAATTCCGATAAAAGCAATAACATCATATCCCAGGTGTTTAAGGTCAACGCTCAAACGTGTACCTTTAACAATCTTCAGTTCTTGCAATTTTTTTATACGCACATGGATGGTGCCACCTGACACAAATAATTTTTTGCCCAGATCTGCGTATGATATCTCTGCATTTTCCATCATTTCATGGATGATCTGCAGGTCTAATTTGTCCAGATTCAATTTTGTTCCCATTTAGCAGTTAATTATTAAATGTAATCTATAATAATAAGCAAATATTTGGAATATTTCTAAATATTCAAAATTTTTATTGGAAAAATTATAATGAATACGTTTTTTGATTTAATATTGTGCCATCAAGTTCATTGAAACAATACTGTGGAGTGATGAAATTTTGGCAGACATGCCCTCTTGTCTCGGGGGTGGGGATTACGGGATAAATATAGTGTAATGCCTGTTCCGCCCAAAAGCGGAGCCGACTGGGGTTGACCACCACACATTGCGCTACGGCTAACCGCCCCGTGGAGGTTCGAATCCTCCCTCTACAGCATCTAAATTCTCATGTGTGTCGTTTTCTTATTGCTTGCCCTTCATTTTTGAAGGGCATTTTATTTTACACACTGAACGGCAAAACCTTCTGTAAATCTTCCATAGTCTTCTACCAAGTCAAACATTTTATCGCCGCTGTCGCCAAAATTAGCCAGGCGTAAATCACTAAATCCGGTATTAATCAATTCTTGCGAAAGTGAAGGATAATCCCACATCCAAAGCGGGTGAGAATTTCCAAAGTAAGAAATGATCAGGTTTTTAAGGCCCCTGGGTCTTTCTTTTTTACCGAAAGAAGTAGTAACCCCTACAAAATCGAAACTGGCATATTTATTTCCGTTTTCCAGGTCTTTTAAATAATCTCTTGCACATTTCTCCAGGTCTGTTAGAACACAACGGAAAACCCCTCCTTTTTTTAGTATTTTATATGTATTTGCCAGGGCTATCCTGAATTCATTTAATGACAAGAGCGTTAGGATATGAGAACAAAATACGCCATCACAGCTATTCTCTTTTATTGGCAAACCTGTAATAATATCGCCATATCGCACATTATCCGGGAAAACTGTATTTAATTTATTCCGTATTAATTTTCCCAGTATTGGTATTTTTTGAATTCTCAGTGTCGGAGATACATCAAAATTGACCCATTCTTTTGGTGCGCAAAGCCCACATCCGTATTGCACATATAAATTTTCCATCAGCGATACTTTAAAAATATACAATGTTACTTCATGGATTGATAACTTGTAGAATGGTTGAGTATTTTGTAATAAATTTTTATGTAAACTTTAATATTCCTGAATCATGCAAGTCTTTTGTCTTCAATCATTATACATTATGATATTCACATATAAAACTGATGCCAGAAATTGACATTTTTTATTTTCAAGTTGCTCTTTAATTACTTTTGCTTTTATGGCTCAAAAAAAATTAGTTCGATTCGAAGCGATTAAATCTTTCGCTAATGTGCTGCAATATCCGGAAGGAATGGCTGGCAAATGGAACGTTTTTTTTAAAAACGGAAATCCAATTTATTTAGAATTGGGCTGCGGTAAAGGGGAATATACGGTAGCCTTCACAAAAATGTTTCCTGAAAAAAATTTTATCGGTGTCGATCTAAAAGGGAACAGGATATATGTAGGCGCTAAACAATGCATTGAAGAAAATATTTCAAATGCGGCTTTTCTGCGTACACAAATAGATAAGATCAATAACTATTTCTCAAAGAATGAAGTGAAAGAAATCTGGCTCACATTCCCTGATCCGCAATTGAGGAAATCAAAGGCAAAGAAAAGATTGACTCATCCAAGGTTTCTTCGTCTATATCAACAAATTCTTTCCGCTGATGGGTTCATTCATTTAAAAACCGACTCACCTGACTTGTATGAATTTACTTTGCTGGTAATCGATATGTTTGGGTTGATATTATATGAGAGCATCGATAACATTTATGAACAACCGAATATTAAAGATGAACTGAAAATAAAAACTTATTACGAAGGGCTTGATATCGCAAAGAGCCGGAAGATACATTATATCCGTTTTTCATTGCCGGAGCTTCCGCTTCCAGAGTTGGATGATATTCTGCAACAAAGAATAAAAGACAATGCAACAGCAATTAACTGAAGGGCTGGATTTTTATTTTGACGAAAACGGATGGATGGTACTTACTGAAAAATATCATCTTGAAAAAGGATTTTGTTGCGGTAATGGTTGCAGGCATTGCCCTTTTGATTATGAAAATGTTCCCGAACCGAAACGAAGTGAATTATGTCAGAAAAAGAAAAATTGAAATCAATCAGGCCGTCTGGTGAAAAAGATGAAAATTTTTTTGATCTTGTTTTTCAGGTGGCAAGGCAAATTCCAAAAGGCAGGGTTACTTCCTATGGAGCGATAGCAGCATGCTTGGGCACAAAACTATCAGCCCGAATGGTTGGCTGGGCAATGAACGGTTCACATCTTGCCAAACCCAAAGTCCCTGCTCACCGGGTCGTGAACAGAAATGGATTATTAACAGGAAGGCACCATTTTTCTCCACCGGAAAAAATGCAACAGTTGTTGGAAAAAGAAGGCGTAAAAATTAAAAACCACCAGGTGGTGGATTTCAAAAAAATATTTTGGAATCCGATAGAAGAAATTACCTGAGTTAATAATATTTACTGATCATTAAATAAACTATTACCCCTGTAACCGCTACATAAAACCAAACAGGCCAGGTAATTTTTGCCAGTTTCCGGTGCTTATCAAATTTTTCCTGGAAAGCCCTTTGCAGAGTAAACAGCACCAATGGTACGATTACAGCAGACAAGATAATATGAGACGTGAGTATGAAATAATAAACATAACGTAATATACCTGCCTGTAATTTCTCTTCTGTGCTCAAAATTCCATCATGATTGAGATCACCGAATTTTGTAGAAGGATTTGAAGCATGGTAAATTACATACGATACAAGAAAAACGGTACTCAGGGCAACGGCGATCAGGTTGGCAGTTTTATGTGCTTTTATTTGTTTACTCCTGATAAAATACAAACTGGCCATTAAAAAAATAGCCGTTGTCGAATTCAATATGGCATGAAATAACGGTAATGCATGTGTGTTAAATCCGAAATTAATTTTTACATCCGGAGCCAATAATAACACTGCTACTGCCGCGGGAATCGCAATAGAAACAATAATGATCGGAAGCGTAAGGTTTTTTTCTTTCATGATTATTTATTTTTGCCATTCGATTACCCGAATTCAAGAAAATTTCAAATCCGACTTTGTTAACACGATTTCCGGTTTAATTAAACCGGAACATTTTTAGACTTTCTGGTTAAATAATACACGACTGCCGCTGTTGCCAAAAGCACAAAAATAAATATGGGCAACAAAGGTTTTAATTCAGCTAAAGCGGATTTGCTGTTTTTGTCTTTTTCAAGCATAATGAAAACAATATCTTTTGCAAGTTTTGAGAGCGCAACACTATCAAGCCCGTCGTAATATCCCCGTACCACATGCTCTTTATCCAGCAGCACCATTTGCTGTGTGTGTATAAAGGTTGAATCAACACCAGAGCTATCTGCAATGCCCATTTTCAATTCATGCAAAGCAAAATCATAAATTTTTTCTTTTTCACCGGTGAGCATCCACCAAACATCAGGGTCAACTCCAGACTTATCGGCGTATTTTTTTAAAGAAGCTGCAGAATCTCTTTTCGGGTCAACAGTAAAAGAAAGAAAATGAACAAATGGAGTGTCCGTTCTTTTTGTTTCATCTTTTAATTTCAATGCGTCCTGCAATTGTTTCATGTTCCTGGTGAGTATAGGGCAAATGCCGGGGCAGTGGGTGAAAAAAAAATCGGCCACAACCACTTTGCCTTTCAGGGAATCCAGAGAAACCGATTGGCCGAGCTGATTGATAAGTGTTATGCCATTTACTTTATGCCAAATGGTATCGGTAATTTGTTTACCATCTTTCATCCTTACTTCTACGGAATCGTAAAAAAAGCGAGGCGGCATGGCAATTGCTCCATCACTGGCTGATTTTACCATGAAATAACTTACAAGCGGAATTAACACCGCTATTGCTATTGCCAATAATGCTTTCTTACTCACAAACCTCAGAATTTAATTGTTCCGAACATACCACAGATCTGTAACAAATCAATGAGCCTGTGGTTTTAAATAGTTATATAAAAAAACCATCCTCACAACTGGGATGGTTAATGTAATTCATTTCAAAATCAGTTTGTCTTTTATTCCACGCCAGGTTTTTTTGCAGCAGGTGTTTTACTCTGTTCAAGATGGTAAGAATCGTATTTATTACGCAGGTCTCTGTATGAATTCCCATCCCACAAAAATGCAATCAAAAACCAGATAAATAATAATGAAGGGAAAACAAGGCTTAATATAAAATTTTTCAATTCATGCCTCAGGTGCATAAATTCGGCAATAATAAAAAATGCTTTAGCCAATGTTCCTATCACAAACAAACCGTTCAGAAAATGCTTTGGCAGGAAGTGAGTTTCATAATATACAATTGCCAATACCAGTTCCACTAAAGTAATAATAAGCAATATCCAGAAAGTTTTCCAAATTGCTTTTGTAGAAAAACTTGGTTCGGCATGGCCTGCGGCATCGATATGAACTTCGCTCATAGTAAAAATTATTTCTTTTTAATTTATAACAAGTAAAAACATGTAAATACGAATACCCAGACCAAATCCACAAAATGCCAGTACAAGCCGGCTTTTTCAATCATCAGGTAATGTCCTCTTTTTTCAAATGTGCCTTTCATAGTCATGATCAGCATAATAATATTTATAACAACACCCGAAAACACATGAAAACCATGAAAACCTGTAATAGTGAAAAAGAAATTGGTAAAATTGGTGGATGACTGTGTGCCATCAATATTCATGAAAGGGTTTCTGCCCCACCATGCCCTTTCTGCATGAAGATGTGTCCATTCCCAAGCCTGGCAGCTTAAAAAAGCCAGTCCGCCTAAAATGGTCCAAAACATCCATTTAATTACCCCTTGTTTATCATTATTATGTCCGGCAGCAACAGCAAGTACCATCGTTACAGAACTCATGATAAGAATAAATGTCATCAAGCTTACAAACGCAAGCGGTATATGCATTTCACCTATAACAGGAAAGCTCCTGAACACATGGTTCGGATCGGGCCATGAATTGCTGGCAAAACGGATGCTGCCGTAAGAAATAAGAAATGCTCCGAAAGTGAATGCATCACTCATTAAAAAAAACCACATCATCAGTTTGCCATACTCCAGATTGTATGGGCTTTTGCCACCACTCCACCACTTTTGTCCTGCCTGTGCTACTTGAGACATAATTCAATTTTATAGGTTCACAAATGTATTTCAACTAAAACAAAAATCAATGTATCAATAAAAAGAAAATAAACAAGTAAATCCAAAGCGCATCAACAAAATGCCAGTATGTGCTGATTATTTCAATAGGCACATTGTTATAACTTCTGGTTATTGTCCGGAATGCCCTCAATAGCATTACAAACATTGCCACCACACCGCCAAAAACATGAAGTATATGCAGGCCTGCTATTACATAAAGAAATTGTGCTGCACCTGCCCCGCTAAATGTCAATCCTGTTTTCCATATCCGATCAAATCCTAAAAACTGCAGTATTATAAAAATAATACCTAAAACAGCAGTTAACATAATCA
>Ga0335069_10000303_pt1 | contig 85801 bp, 72 predicted proteins | sample Lox_Sample_11_FD_206714 | JGI IMG/M metagenome (GOLD analysis project Ga0335069, IMG submission 206714) | Soil microbial communities from Loxahatchee National Wildlife Refuge, Florida, United States - Lox_Sample_1.1 | ecosystem: Environmental > Terrestrial > Soil > Wetlands | place: USA... | reverse complement strand
CGGCGCTGACGCCGGGACAGTATGCGCTCTCGGTTGATTACAACGGCTCGGCGGTGGCTCTCGCCGGGAAACTGCAACTGCCGGCCGACAAGGTTGTTCTGACATTGTCCGCCGCGGGAACCTTATCTATCGCGCAGGATTCCGCTTCGCGCGAAGGTACCGGCGGAGAACAACTTTCCGGCAAGGCGGTGTCGTCACTCCCTTTGAACAAACGTGATTTCAGCCAATTGCTCTTGCTCGCCGCGGGCACGATGACCGACACCAGCGGCGCGTCGAATTTCACGCAGCAGTTCGCGATCAACGGGCAGCGCGGCACGGCAGCGGTGTTCGCTATGGACGGCGTGGACAGCACGGATCCGGAATTGGGCGGTGCGACGTTCACGAATCTCAACGTGGACGCGGTGCAGGAGATCCGGTCGAGCTCGGCCTGGATGCCGGCGGAGATCGGGCGCGGCGCCGCGGGTTATACCGATATCATCACGAAATCGGGCAGCAATGCGTTTCACGGAACTCTTTTCGAGTTTCTGCGCAACTCGGCGCTGGATGCGCGCAACTTTTTCGACTACCGGTCATTCGCGCAGCCGCGACGCATCCCGCCGTTCATCCGCAATGAATTCGGGTTAACGACCGGGGGACCGGTGATTGTTCCGGGGCTTTACGACGGACGCAACCGGACGTTTTTCTTTCTGGAGTATCAAGGCTTCCGGCAGGTGTTGAGCGACACTGAAGTAATTCCGGTTCCCTCGGCCAATGATCGCGCGGGCCGCGACACCACCACGTTTCCAGGTGACACGCTGATCATTCCTGTGAACCCGCAGATCGCCAAGCTGATTGACCGATATCCCATGCCGAACGATCCGCAAGGGCCGTACGGCGCGCGGACCTACGCGAGCGCGGCCAAGGTGACGACGTTTTCGGATCAAGCCTCGGGGCGCGTGGATCACAAGATCTCGGACAAATCGCAGTTGTTCGCACGATTCACGATGGAGAACACGGTGGGGCCTGTTACAAACCCCAGCCAGATCGTGATCGACCCGAGTTTCGCGATCGACTTTACGGACCAGCAGCGCAACGCGGCGATCGCTTATACGCGAACGCCCTCGGCCAACTCGACATGGCTATCCTCCATCAGCTTCACACGCGCCACGCCGCAGTTCCCTACGCTCAACCATACCGACCCAAGCTTAGTGTTCGGGGACGGCCTTTACGAATCGTTCAACACCGCGGGAGGATCGGTGCAGGGATGGTTCGGCAATCTGCTACAGGTGCGGCAGAACTTTAGCTGGATCCGCGGCAAGCACACGATCAAAGCGGGCGGGGAGATGCGTTTCAACCGCGACACGTCGCTGTTCGGCATCAACCCCAACGGCCAATACCAGTTTGGCGGCGGCACGGCGTACTCGCCGATAGAGATTACGTCCCTGAGCGGGAAACATAGCATTGCGCCGGGCGATCCGCTGCCGGATGCGCTGACCGGGCTGCTGACGGCAAGCGCATTTACCTATACGCTCGCCGTAGCGCCACCCGAATTCGCGCAGGGCGACCGCATCGGCGACACGGCTCTTCATCGCGATGCCTACAACGCCTATGTGCAGGACAGTTGGAAGCTGACGGACCGGCTGGTATTGAACTATGGACTGCGCTATGAAATCGAATCGCGCATGCGTGAGGCGGACAAGCGCACGTCCAACCCGATACTCGATCCGGCGCTGCATGGAACCGAGTTCCTGGTGAATCCGGAGCCGCCCTACGTGCTGGACAAGAACGGGTGGGGGCCGCGGGTGTCGGTGGAGTGGCGGGCATTCAAGGACACGCTGTTCCGCGTGGGTGGAGGAATCACCACGCTCCTGATCAATCTTTATCAGGACGACCTGTTGACGGGTGCGACGCCATTCGTGTTCTATCCGAAGCTGACAGCGGCGCCCGGAGACCCGGTCGCGTTCGGCCAGACCATCACGCCGGCAGAACTGCCACCGATTTACGCCACCAACGGATCGCTCATTTTCGCTTCCGGCGACTCAAAGAAGGTGCCGCCCAACACGCTGATGGACCTGCTGCGCTTCGAGCAGGAACTGGCAGCTCTCTCCCCGGACCACCATATTGTGCCACTCACCGTATTCGGCATCGCGCCAAGTTTCCGGAACGGTTACATCGGAACGTGGACGGCAGGAGTGGAGCGAAAGTTGGCCGGCGTGGGGCTGAATGCCGCATACGTGGGTACGGCAGGAGTGAAACTGCCGGTGACGGATTCGCCCAATGGATACGCGGGCGCCTCGCCGCAGTTTGCGCCGTATACGCAGTTTGACTCCTCCGGCGTCAACCTGGGCGGATACGGGCCGATGACCATGATGACCAACCGGTCGCACTCAAGCTACCACTCGCTGCAGGTATCGGCACAGAGAGACCTGACGGCTTCCGGATTGGGAGTGCAAGCGAGCTATACGTTCTCGAAATCGATTGACGACACGAGCGCGGTGTTCGGCGGATTCATCTCCGGGTCATCAGGGGCAGTATCGCAGGTGCTGCCGGAAGATCCATTCGACGCGAGGCTGGATAAGGGCCCATCGAGCTTCGACATCAAACAGGCGCTGGCGTTCAGCGTGTTTCAGGATCTCCATGCCGACAAGGCACCATTCCTGCGTCCGCTGGGGAAGACGCTGACCGGCGGTTGGCAGCTTTTGGGAATCGGAACGGCGATGACGGGACTGCCGTTCACGATCTATTCGGGCATTCAGCAGACGGGAGTGGGATCGAACAACACGGACCGGCCGGACCAGATTGGCGTTCCTGTCCTCTCGACGAGCCGCACGGTGCGCGAAGACTACTTCGGACTAGGGGCGGCCAACGGATCGTTGTTTTACATCCCGATCAATGTTGCGAGAGGAACGGGACCGAACCAGGGAGTATTCGGAACGTTGGGGCGCAACACGTTCCGAGGACCCGGGCTGCACAACCTGGACATTGCAGTGATCAAGGACACGCCGCTGAAGTTCGGGGCACGCGAGTTGGCGTCATTGCAGTTCCGCGCGGAGCTTTTCAACATCTTCAACATCGTCAATTTCGGACTGCCGGCGAATATCCTGCTGGGGCCGGGATTCGGAGAGATCAGCCGGACCGCCGCCACCTCGCGCCAGATCCAGTTTTCGCTGAAAGTGATCTATTGAGTTCTGACGCCTAGACCGCTGCGGCCATCGCCGTCGAGGAAAGCGCCCGATAGTAACCGTTGCCAGGCGAAATCGAATGCGCGGCGGCGAACGAGGAGAAATCGACGTCGACTACATCTTCACCGAATTCCTTCACCACGTCCCACGTCTGAGCCACGATGGATTCGTTCGAGATGACGGTGTGCTTGTCGGCTTCGATGAACAGCTCGCTGCCGACCGGCACGTAGTTCCAGCCTTTCGCGCTATTGAAAAGATTCGCCAGGTCCGGCCCGGTGTTCGGAATCATGGCCAGCATCGCCACCGCCATATCGATGAACTCCGCGGATGGAGGCACGAGCGGCACGATGTCATCGTAGTTCTCATAGCGCACTTGATTGGCGATCACAGCCTGATAACCGTTACGGAAGGCAGTGTCTCCGGGCCTGGGGGAAGCGAAGGTGACCACCTGCTGAATCGGCAGATGGTAGGTCTGATTCAAAATGTAAGCGCCGATCGAAGCCATGGCGCCGCCGAGGCTATGGCCTGTTACGAAGATTTTCTTGGACGGCGCAGGATTGAGGTTCTGCACGGCCGCCGCTACGCCGGTGATGATCGACATGGTCGCGTCGTAGAATCCGCTATGAACCTCGCCAGGGACGTTCGGCGCGGTCTTGGGTATGTCAAAGAAGTCCTCCAGCCAATTGAGCAGGCTCTCGGGGTCTTTGAGTGATGGCGGCAGGGTTCCGCGGAACGCCACGATGATTCCGTCGGCATTCTGGCCTACGAGACAGGCATTGATGGAGTCAATGCCGCCGCAGACGGGCTTAGGTGCGCTCAAGTAGCCCACGGCGGGGCTATAGACTGAGTCCGGCGTGTAAGCACAACCGCCGGGTGCGATGTCGTATGCGCATCCACATGCGCACAGCAACCGATAATTCAAACTCGTGGAAATCGAAGGAGTCATAGATCGCACTCTCCTCGGTGCAGGGTAGCATAGCGCGGCATCGAGCTCTATGGTGCTTGAAACTCGCTGCGTCAATCCGGTTCGGTGCGGCATCCGTGCCGTGCCAGCCAATGATCGATCTGCTCATTCACCGAGGTGTGACGCTCAGGAACTCTGGCGCCCGCTTCGACCAGAGTTTCGAGAATTGCCACGTAGAGTGCCGGGTCACCGCCATTCGCGGCTGACCACAAGGCCTGCCCGAGCACGGTTCCGCCATAGCTGTTCTTCATTTCAAGCGGTGCTTCGTGCCGCAAGAGCAGTTGCACGGTGTCGATGTGTCCGCCGATCACGGCCCAGTGCAATGCGGTTTGACCATCGCGCCTGTGCGCTGCCAGATCTACTCCCTTCGCCAGCAGAAACTCGACGACTGGGGTGCGGCCGTATTCGCATGCCCAAAGAAACCCGTCTCTCACTTGTTCCCGGGTAGCCTGAGAGTAGAATGCCTCGACGAGATCGAGCCGGCCAAGACCCGCTGCTGCGACGAGATCGAGGCGTGCTCCGCGGCTGGCGAGAAATTCGGCGGCCTTGGGACGCCCATTTGCAAGACATCCGGTCACGATGGATTGACCGTTGCCGGCGGCGGAGGCGTGATCAATATTCGCACCATGGTCGAGCAGCGTTTGAAGCAGGGCTTCCTGCACGCCGGCGCGCTCGGGATGGACGCTGGTGGCCGCGAGACCCTGGGTGGTGCACCCGCCACCGTACACGTTGGCGATGGCATCGATTTCGGTGCCGTCGTTTAGCAGGAACTCGGCGATCTCCACAATCTTTGGCGGCGTCTTCTGGCGGTAGTTTTCGACGCCGTTGGCAGCGGTGTAATGCAGCAGGGTAGCATTGTGCTCGCGGTGGGAGCGGGCGCGGATCAACGCGGGCGTGTCGCGGAGCAGTTGGCGGAGTGTAACAAGATCGCCGGTGACGATGGCGTCGGCAGCGGCTTCAAATTGCGATTCGGGAGAGATCTGGCGCGCGAGTGCCTCGACGTGGCGGGCGAATCTTGGCCAGCTCTCATAGCCGTGCAAGCGAGCGATGACGAATTGAGCACGGGTGAGAGCACAGTGGCTGCGATCACCGAGTAACGTGCGCTCGGCGAATGCGGCGATGCCATCGATGGTGGGGTGATTCCCGAGCCAGTCCTGCGCCCATGCGCGGATCGCTTCCGGGCCGCCGGATTTGCAGGCCTTGGAGAGGTCTTTGGCGATCTTCCTGTACTGTTCGAGGCTGGGGCGCGGCGGAAGGGGCAGCGCGTCTTGCGGATTGGGAAACACGCGAATCTCCTTTCAGTGCATGCCTGGAGTCCGCACGAATCAGGCTGAAAGAAGGTTCGTGACCTTCAGGTTGTCAGATGGGTGGGCACGGCCCTTTCCGCGGACTGGATGCGCCCCTCGCGCTTGTTCCCTTGTAGCACAGGCACGGAAAGAAAGACAACGGCGCGCGCGGGAGCCTAGCGCTCGCCCTCGAGCATGGCGAGAAACTTCGCTCGTACTGATTCGGCAGTCGCGTTATCCGCGGCGATGACAAGAATCGTGTCGTCTCCCGCCAGGGTGCCGACGACTTCCGGCCACTCTTCATCATCGAGCGCAACGGCGACGGAATTGGCGTGCCCGGGCGAGGTCTTCAATACGATCAGGTTCTGCGCCAGGCGCACGTCAAGGAGAAATTCACCGGCGAGAGTTTCGAGCGTTGGGCCGGCGTCGGATTCCGTGATCTGACGGTAGCCCTCGGGTGTCTTGGCGAGCCCCAGTTCGCGAATATCGCGCGAGAGCGTGACTTGCGTGGCGATGACGCCGAGTTTCTTGAGCTCCTGGGCGAGTTCCTCTTGCGTGTAGATGGACTTTGCGTGGAGGAGTTTGAGAATCTGTCCCTGGCGAAAGCTCTTGCTCATGTGCGCATCTGATTGAGACGTGCGCGAGCGGTGGCGAGCGCCTGTGCCACCGCCGCCGGTCCCGTGCCGCCGGTTACTTCGCGCGACTTCATGCCTTCGGCCGGATCGAGCAGGCGCGACATCTCCACCTGAAATTCCGGCGCGAATGCGGCCAGTTCCGCTGCCGTCCATTCGGCGGGCTTTTTTCCGCGCCGAACGCTTTCGAGCACCAATTTCCCGACAAGTTGATGCGCGCGGTGAAAGGGAACTCCCGCTCGCGAGAGCGCCTCCGCCAAATCGGTGGCTACGACCCAGCTATTGGCGGCGGCTTCGCGCGGATGCTGGGCGTGCAGCTTCACGGAATCGGCAACCACGCGCGCCATTTCGAGAGATCCGCACAATTGATCGGCGGCCTCGAACAGCGGCTCCTTATCCTCCTGCATGTCGCGATTGTATGTCAGGGGCAGGCCCTTCATCGTGACCAGCATGGCGTTCAGGCATCCGACGACGCGGCCGCACTTGCCGCGAATCAGCTCGAGCGAATCCGGATTCTTCTTCTGGGGCATCAGGCTCGACCCGCTGGTGACACCGTCACCAAGCTCGATCCAACCGAACTCTTCGCTCGAATAGAGAATCCAGTCTTCGGCGAGGCGGCTCAAATGGAGCATCGTGGTTGAGGCTGCGTAGAGAAAGTCGAGAACGAAGTCGCGGTCCGCGGAGACATCCATGCTGTTGCGGGTGACAGATTCGAAGCCGAGATCGCGGGCAATCGCTTCACGGTCGAAGGGAAACCCGCTGCCGGCCAGCGCGCCCGAGCCGAGCGGCAGAACATTGGCCCGGCGGCGGGCTTCCGAAAAACGCTCGGCGTCGCGAGAGAGCATCTCGAAATAAGCCAGCAGGTAGTGCGGCCACAGCACGGCCTGAGCGCGGCGCATATGCGTGTAACCGGGAATAACGGCGTCGGGATATTGCCCGGCGAGATCGAGGAGGGCGGAGGCGAGATCGGCGATCAGACTGCGCACGCGATCGCATTCGTCACGTAACCACAGCCGGGTGTCGAGCGAAACCTGCTCGTTGCGGCTGCGGCCGGTGTGAATCTTGTCGGCGACGTCGCCGGCACGCTCCTTGAGCTTGCGGATGACGAGCGTGTGGACATCTTCATCGGTGGCTCCGTCGAAGAACTTCGGATCGTCACGTGACTCGGTGAGGACGTGGTCGAAGGCTTCGACGATGCGAGCACGCTCGTCGGCGGTGAGAATGCCGACACGTTCGAGCGCGCGCGCAAACGCCTGCGACCCGCGAATATCGGCGTCGATCAGGCGCTTATCGAAGTGCAGGGAGCCGGAGAAACGCTCGAAAACTTCGGAGGGACCGCTCTCGAAGCGCCCTCCCCAAAGCTTCATGCGTGTGCCGCGGGCTTGCCGCTCATCTTGGCTTCGAGCGCCGCCCGCACTTGAATCGGGAGGCCGATCAGGTTGATGAAACCGCGCGCGTCTTTTTGGTCGTAGCTGGCGCCCATGGTGAAGCTGGCGATATCGAGGGAGTAGAGCGAGTACGGCGACTTGCGGCTGATGGGTTCGAGGTTGCCTTTGTAGAGCCGGAGTGTGACTTCGCCGGTAGTCGTGGCAGAGACCGTTTCAAAGAAGGCATCGAGCGCCTCACGCAGCGGCGTGAACCAGAGGCCGTTGTAAACCATCTCGGCGTAGTCGAGCGCCAGTCGCTGTTTGTAGTGCAGGGTGTTCTTATCGAGCGTGAGGGCTTCGAGTTCCCGATGCGCCGCCAGGATCAGCGTGCCACCGGGGGTTTCGTAGCAGCCGCGGGACTTCATGCCTACGAAGCGGTTCTCGACAAGATCGATGCGGCCGATGCCGTGCGCGCCACCCAGTTTGTTGAGTTTTTCAAGGAGCGCCACACCGCTCAACCGTTCGCCATCAACGGAAACCGGAGCACCTTTTTCGAAGCCGATGGTTACTTCCGCGGGCTTATCGGGCGCGTCTTTGGGTCTCTTGGTGAGCATCCAGATCTCGTCGGGAGCCGCGTTGGCCGGGTCTTCGAGCGCGCCGCCTTCGTGCGAGATGTGCCAGATGTTGCGATCGCGGCTGTAGATCTTTTTGGTCGATTGCGAAACCGGCACGTGATGCTGCGCCGCGTATTCGAGGGCGTCTTCGCGCGACTTGATGTTCCACTCGCGCCACGGCGCAATCACAGCCAGGTGCGGCGCGAGCGCTTTATAGGTGAGCTCGAAGCGAACCTGGTCGTTGCCCTTGCCCGTGCAGCCGTGCGCCAGCGCGTCGCAGCCCGTGCGCAGCGCGACTTCGACCTGCTTCTTGGCGAGCAGCGGGCGCGCGATGGACGTGCCGAGGAGGTACTTGTCCTCATAGATGCCGCCTGCGCGCACGACGCGCCAGAGATACTCCGTAACGAATTCTTCACGCAGATCAGCGATGTGGACTTCGGAGGCACCGGTTTTACGCGCTTTTTCCTCGAGCCCGGCGAGTTCGTCATCGCCCTGGCCAATATCGCCGCACACGGCGACGACCTCGCAGTGATAGTTCTCTTTGAGCCAGGGAATGATGATCGAAGTATCGAGTCCGCCGGAATAGGCGAGGGCAACTTTTGTGGGGGTCATAAGAATAGGTTCCAGGTGTCAGGTTTCAGGTGTCAGGGGGCCTCGCAGCTTCTGCGTTAGGCCGTTTAGCATGCGGCCTACTTCAGCCGTCATTCTCATCGCTTGCGCGATCTGATCGCGTGTCAAAAACTCCAGCTCCACGGATATCAAGAAATGCGTTTCCAGCTCCATCAGAGATCCATTGGCTACGGACAGATGCCGCAGGTAATCGCCTAGATGTTCGCGGCCGTGTCCTTCGGCGATGTTCGCGGGAACGGATACCGCGGCCCGTTGGATCTGACTAATCAATCCGTAAGTTTCGCTTTTCGGCAGGAGCTTCGCAAGTCGATAGCTTTCAACGACCAGCGCCATCGCTTTCTGCCACACCTGGAGATCGCGATAGCTCCGTATGCGCGTCCCTGACACCTAACACCTGGCACCTGAAACCTAGCCTAGCATCATCAACAAAAGCGCCTTCTGTGCGTGGAGCCGGTTCTCGGCCTGGTCGAAAACGATGGATTGGCCCGATTCGATCACTTCATCGGTCACTTCTTCGCCGCGCTTGGCGGGCAGGCAATGCATGAAGACCGCGTCGTGGCGCGCCAGCGCCATCAGGTCGCCGTTCACCTGGTGCTTCGCAAAGTCCTTGCGCCGTTTCGCCGATTCCTTCTCTTTGCCCATGCTGGTCCAGACATCGGTATAAACGGCGTTGGCGCCGGAGACGGCCTTGGCGGGGTCGTTCGTCACTTGTAGCCGCGCACCCGAGACTGCAGCCAAACCTTCCGCCTGGGCGACGATGTCGGCGTTCGGCGCGTAACCCTGGGGTGTGGAGATGGCGAAATCGACACCTAGCCGGACCGCGCTCAGCATCAGAGAATGCGCGACGTTGTTGCCGTCGCCAACGAAAGCGAGTTTCAATCCGCGGAGTTCACCGAACCGCTCGCGCAGTGTGAAAACGTCGGCCAGCGCCTGGCAGGGATGATAGAGATCGCTGAGCGCGTTGATGACCGGAGCGGAGGACCAGGAGGCGAGTTCCTCGATGGTCGACTGCGAGAACGTGCGGGCCACGATGCCCTGGGTCCAGCGTTCGAGGTTGCGGGCGACGTCTTTCAGGGGCTCGCGGCCATCGACCGGGCCTTCGCTCACGACAGAGTCGCCGCCGAGCTGCTTGATGGCGAGCTCGAAAGTCATCCGCGTACGGAGGGAAGGCTTCTCGAACAGCAGGCTGATGTATTTTCCGGTCAGCGCCTTGGCAAATTTCGCGGGGACGCGTTTCACCTTGGCGGCGAGATCGAGCAGGTACTGGACTTCGTCATCGGTGAGGTCGAGATCGCGCACCAGATCCGTCGCCGCAACTTGGGTGATGGGTTGAGCCGCTATGAGGGTTGCCACGTCCAGAGCCTCCAGTGAATGATTATTCACTACTATGAATAATAATACAAGGATGGGAGGAAGGTGTCAATGTCCGATTTTGGGATTGGGTTTGTTTTGAAAAAAACAAAAAAAGCGGCTCAAGCGACTGTTCAGAAAGCGGTTACTGGTAGAGGAAGGCATCCTACTTCCAGGATACCCGACCCGGCGACTGTTGAAGGAGCCGAGAGCTCATGGAGTCAAGTTTCACCTAGAAACCCTTTTGCAATCAGTAATTTATCTTGACTCTCCGGAGAACGTCGCTTAAATTAAACGTCATGATGAACAATGTCGATATCGTTGCTGCTTCGGCAGAGACGATTCGCAGACTGGAAAGGAAAATCTACGAGGCCGAACTCCATTGGAACTTTACGCCGGGATGGCACTACGAGGGTCGGCAAGACGGTCAGCGCTTGCACATGATGGTCACGACGGCCGATCACGTCCGCGAAGAGATGACGATTGCGTCAGTTCCAGAGGAAGCGGGCGCTGAGATGTTCGCATGGTTGAAGAAATTGCACCGTGAATGGCGAAAGCGCAACGGCAAGCTAGATCCTGATGATATTCTTCCGAATGACTGAATATCGAAGCGTTGGTTTACTGAACTTTGCTTGTCGGTCCCTACCCTTGCAAATCCAGCGTGCTGAAGAAGTAGGCCAGCTCGACGGCGGCGGTTTCGGGGGCGTCGGAGCCGTGGATGCAGTTGCGCTCGATGCTTTTGGCGAAGTTTTTGCGGATGCAGCCTTCGGCGGCGTTGGCGGGATTGGTGGCGCCCATTAATTCGCGGAGCTTGGTGACGGCGTGCTCGCGCTCGAGGGCCATCACGATAATTGGGCCTTCGGTCATGAATTTGACCAGGCTCGGAAAAAACGGGCGCTCGCGATGGACGGCGTAGAAGCCCTCGGCCTGCTGCTGATTGAGACGGGTAAGGCGAAGGGCCAGGATCCGGAAGCCGGCCTTTTCGATCATGGAGAGGATGGCGCCGGCGTGGCCTTCGGCAACGGCGTCGGGTTTGATGATGGAAAATGTTCGCTCGGTCATAACAGACTCTTGACTTTTTCTCCCATTTCGGCGGGTGAGTTACAGACGGTAATGCCTGCGGACTTGAGGGCTTTGATCTTGTCGGGCGCAGCGCCAGAGCCGCCGGAGATGATCGCCCCGGCGTGACCCATGCGGCGGCCGGGAGGCGCGGTCTGCCCGGCGATGAAGCCTACGACGGGCTTCTTGACGTGCTCTTTGACGTAAGCGGCCGCGGTCTCCTCGGCATTGCCGCCGATCTCGCCGATCATGATGATGGCGTGGGTGTCGGGATCGTCATTAAAGAGGCGGATGGCGTCGACGAAGTTGGTGCCGATGACGGGATCGCCACCGATGCCGATGCAAGTGGATTGGCCGATACCGAGCTTGGTTAACTGGCCAACGGCTTCGTAGGTCAGCGTGCCGGAGCGAGAAACGACGCCGATGTTGCCTTCTTTGTGAATGTGGCCGGGCATGATGCCGATTTTGCATTTGCCGGGCGAAATAATGCCGGGGCAGTTGGGGCCGATTAATCGTGTGGACTTGCCGCGGAGGAAATCCCAGGCGCGTACCATGTCGAGCGCCGGGATGCCTTCGGTGATGCAAACGGCGAGCGGGATACCGGCATCGGCGGATTCCATGATGGCGTCGGCGGCGAACGGCGGCGGCACAAAGATCACCGAGGCGTTCGCTCCGGTTTCCTTCACGGCTTCGGCGACGGTGTTGAAGACGGGGAGATCGAGATGGCGCGTACCACCCTTGCCGGGGGTGACTCCGCCAACAACATTTGTACCGTAGGCAATGGCCTGTTGCGCGTGGAAAGTGCCTTCTTTGCCGGTGAAGCCTTGGACCAGCAGGCGCGTGTTGCGATCGACGAGAACGCTCATGCCGCGAGCCTCACGACTTTCTCCGCAGCGTCGCGCATATCTTCGGCGACGGTGAAGTTGAAGCCGGATTCGGTGAGGATTTTGCGGCCAAGGTCGACGTTCGTGCCTTCCATGCGAACCACCACCGGCACCTTAATATTCAAGTCACGCGCAGCGCCCACGACGCCTGTGGCGAGGGTATCGCAGCGCAGGATGCCGCCGAAGATGTTAATGAGCACCGCCTTTACGTTTTTGTCAGAGAGCAGAATGCGGAAGGCGTTCTTCACTTGTTCGGCGCTCGCGCCGCCGCCTACATCGAGGAAGTTCGCGGGCTTGCCGCCGGCGTATTGAATGATATCCATGGTGGCCATGGCGAGGCCGGCGCCGTTCACCATGCAACCGACGGTGCCATCGAGCTTGATGTAGTTCAGCCCGAACGTGGAGGCCTCGACTTCGAGGGGATCTTCCTCGTTGCGGTCGCGGAGCTCGATCAGGTCCTTATGCCGATTGAGTGCGTTGTCATCGAGATTGATCTTGGCATCGAGCGCGTAAACTTTACCGTCTTTGGTCAGGATGAAAGGATTGATCTCGGCTAGAGAGGCGTCAATGGCTACATAAGCGCGGGCGAGGGCCGTCATCGCGGCCACGGCCGCATTCACGCTAGCGGCGGGGATGCCGATTCCGAACGCCAGTTTGCGCGCCTGGTAGGGAGCGAGGCCCATGTCGGGCTCGAAGGCCTCTTTCAGGACCAGCTCGGGCGTTTTGGCCGCCACTTCTTCAATTTCCATGCCGCCGGCGGCGGAAGCCATGAAAACGGGCTTGGCCTGTACGCGATCGAGCACGATGCCGAGGTAGAGTTCACGCTCGATGGGTAGCGTTTCTTCGATCAGCAGACGTTTGACCACGCGGCCTTCGGGGCCGGTTTGATGCGTGACGAGCGTCATGCCGAGGATCTGCTTGGCGAGCTCTTCGGCCTGCTCGGCGTTTTTCGCGAGTTTCACCCCGCCGCCTTTACCTCGCCCGCCCGCGTGGATTTGCGCCTTCACGACGACGCTGCCGCCGATCTTCTTCGCAGCAGCCACCGCTTCTTCCGCCGAGAACGCAACTTCTCCGCGCGGCACGGGAACCTTGTAGTGAGCCAAGATGTCCTTGGCCTGATACTCATGAATTTTCATGGATTATGCCGTGCTAGTATGGCGAGACAGCCAGACTAATTCTTCACTATAACATGTCATTTTTGCCGTTCCTGCACGCAGTCGCCGAGCATCGCCATCTGCAAACGGAGGAGGCGCGCGCCGCCATGCAGGCGATTCTCGCGGGTGAAGTCTCCTCGGTGCAGATTGCGTCCTTCCTGACGGCGCTGCGCATGAAGGGAGAGACCGTCGAGGAGTTGGTCGGATTCGCCCGTGCGATGCGCGAAGTAGCCGTACGCGTGAATGTGGGACTCGCGGGCGAGCCGCTGCTCGATACGTGCGGGACGGGCGGGGATGGGCAGGGAACGTTCAACATCTCGACCATCGCGGCGTTCGTGGTGGCGGGCGCGGGCGTGCGCGTTGCCAAACACGGAAACCGATCGATTTCGAGCGAGGGAGGGAGCGCGGACCTGCTGGAGAGCCTCGGCATTGCCGTTGTGCTTCCGCCGGAGAAAGTGGCGCAGGCGATACGCGAGATCGGTATCGGGTTCCTGTTTGCGCCGGCGATACACACGGCGACGCGGCACGCGCATCCCGTGCGGATTGAGTTGAAGATGCGCACGGTGTTTAATCTGCTGGGGCCGCTGACGAATCCAGCCAATGCGACGGCGCAATTGGTGGGTGCGCCCTCGCTGCACGCGGCGGAGTTGATGGCGGGTGCGCTGGCCGAGCTTGGTCTGGAACGGGGATTTGTGGTCCACGGTTCGGATGGGTTGGACGAGATCACCACGACGGGGACAACCACGGCGTTCGAGATCCGCGAAGGGCGAGTGGAGCGGCGGATGCTCGCGCCGGAGGATTTTGGCGTGGAGCGTGCGAACCTGTCGGCGCTGAAGGGACTGGGCAAAGAGGGGAATGCGGCGATTGCGCGGGCGGTGCTGGGGGGCGCGACGGGGGCGCAACGAGATATCGTGCTCGTAAATGCGTCGGCAGCGCTGGTGGCGGCGGGGAAAGCGGCGGATTTTCGTCAAGGGATCGAGATAGCGAGGGAGTCAACCGATTCAGGAGTGGCGTTGAGGAAGGTCGAGGAACTGGCGCGGTTCCGATAGGCCGGGCGCGCTGGGCCTGCTACACGACGCCGGCGTGGCGCTTGAGAATCTGCGGGAGATTCTGGGAAAAGGCGGAGCGCGCGAGAACCATATCACAGCCGGTCTCATGCGCCTGCTGTTTGAGTTCGCCCTGCACGTGCGATAGATATCCGATCATGCTGACGCCCTTGTAGTCCGCGCTGGCTTTCATTTTGCGGATAATGTCCAGCGGGTTCACGCTATCGAAATTGAGATCGAAGATGATCAGCGCCGGCTTAGCTTTGGCCTTAATTAGTACTTCGTCTTCGTCCTTGACGAACTCCACCGACATGCCGGCGCGCTTGGCTGCGTCATTGATCTTGACCGAAAAGAACAGATCGCTGACGACCGCCAGGATTTTCTTGCTTCCCTTTTGCATACAATTCGGCTACAACAACTCCTCCACAGACAAACTCCAAGCTGGCCTGGTCTTTGGACCCGATTGAAAATCGGAAGGAAGAATCATCTTACTTGGTTCACAGATGCGGTGCAAGCGCGGCGGGGTGCAACGGAATCGTAACAGGGCTGGGATTTAGACAAAAACCAAAGCTCACCGCCGAGACGCGGAGACGCCGAGAAAAGCTAACAACGCAAGAACATAACAACAGGCAAGCGTTGCGAGAAGGTTACGATCGCGTGCATGCTCGGGATTGATGAGGGCGCGGAGGAATCACGGACGTTTTCATACGCCGCTAAGGTCAGGCCTTGAGATAAGCTGAAGAACATGCCTTTGGAGAATCCCTTTCAGGATCCCCTGCGTTTTGAGCGCCGCATCCCGGAGTGTGCTGTCGCCATTTTCGGAGCGAATGGCGACTTGACCAAGCGGAAATTGCTGCCTGCGCTCTACCGGCTGGCTTATGAGAGGCGGCTGGCGCCGGGATTCGCTGTCGTCGGGATCTCGCGCACGCCCATGTCTGACGAGCAGTTTCGCGCGAGCATGCATGATTCGGTCGCCAAGTTTCTAGAAGATTCACCATTCGACGAAGAAGTCTGGTCGGCCTTTGCGCAAGGCCTGTACTATATGCCGGGGGACATCGGCGATCCCGCGTCGTTCACAAATCTGGGGGCCCACTTAAAGAAGATTGAAGAGTGCCGGCACACAGCGGGCAACGTACTGTTTTATCTCTCCACGCAGCCCAGCCAATATGCAACGGCGGCGAAAGGCATCGGGGCGGCGGGCATGGCACAAGGCAACGGCTGGCGGCGCATCGTGATTGAAAAGCCGTTTGGGCACGACCTGGAAAGCGCCCGCGCGTTGAGCAACGAACTGCACGAGGTGTTTCGTGAGTCGGACATCTATAGGATCGATCACTACCTCGGCAAGGAAACGGTGCAGAATATTCTGGCTTTCCGGTTTGGAAACGGAATCTTTGAGCCGTTGTGGGACCGGCGCTATGTGAACAGCGTGCAAATTACGGCGGCGGAATCGATCGGCGTGGAAGGCCGCGGCGGCTACTACCAGGAAGCGGGCGCGCTGCGCGACATGATTCAGAACCACCTGTTGCAAATCATGGCGACCATAGCCATGGAACCGAGCGCCACGTTTCAGCCGGATGCAGTACGTGACGAGCGCGCGAAACTCCTGCGAACCGTTCGCGTGATGAAGCCGGACGAAGTTCTCGCGAATACGGTAGCGGGGCAATACGGTCCCGCGCGCATTGGTGGCGCCGATGTTCCCGGATTCCGGCAGGAAAAAGGGGTGGACCCGCAATCGCAAACAGACACCTATGCCGCGGCGACGTTCTTCGTGGACAACTGGCGATGGGCGGGTGTGCCGTTCTTTATCCGCTCAGGCAAACGGCTGCCCAAGCGGGTGACCGAGATTGCCATTCAGTTCGACGCAGCGCCACATGCGATGTTTGGGGACAATGGCGACGAGGCGACGCCGAACCTTCTTATACTTCGCATTCAGCCGGAAGAGGGGATCTCGCTGCGTTTCCTCTCAAAGAGGCCGGGAGCGGGGATGAAACTGCGTCCCGTTTCGATGGATTTCAATTACGGGTCGAGTTTTGGCGAACGGTCTCCGACCGCGTACGAAACGTTGCTGCTGGATGCGATGATCGGGGATGCGACGCTGTACACGCGGCAAGACATGGTGGAAGCGAGCTGGGGCGCCGTCGAGCCGATTCTAGACGTGTGGCAGAACCACAAGTTCGACTTTCCGAATTACGACGCGGGGACGTGGGGACCCAAAGCATCGGATGAAATGCTGGCGCGCCACGGGCAGACCTGGAGGACGCCGTGAGCGCCACAATCCAACCCGAGCGCGTGCTGCGAGAGCTGGCGGAACTTTGGGTAACGCTGGGAAAGGAATCGGATCCGAGTCATTCATCGGGTGTGCTGCGCGCATGCACGATGACGCTGATCACGCTGGTGGAGGAATCGGAAGACCCGAGCGATGTCTGGTCCACTATGGCGGCGCTCATGCCGGAGCACCCCAGCCGCGCGATTGTGATTCGCTTCCGCGAGTCGGCGGCGCGTGACCTGTCGTCGCGCGTATTTTCGCAATGCTGGATGCCGTTCGGGCATCGGAGGCAGATTTGCTGTGAGCAGGTGGAGATCAGTGCTTCGGACGCCAGTTTGCCGGACCTGGCGCCGGTGGTGCTGCCGCTCGCCGTTGCGGACCTGCCGGTTATGGTGTGGTGCCGCAGCCCGCGGCTGTTCAGCTTGCCTGATTTCCCGCAGATTGGCAAGATCGCTCATAAACTGATACTCGACTCCTCGGCGTTTCCAGATCCGGCTGGAATTCTGGCGCGGATCCGCGATGGGAAGAAAGTTGTGGGCGACCTGGCATGGACGCGGCTGACGCACGTGCGGGAACTCATTTCACAGATTTTCGAGACCCGTGACTACCTGTCGCGGTTGCCTGGCGTGAACCGGATTAAGGTGAGTTATGGAGGGTCCGTTCCTCCCACGAGCGCTGATTACCTGGCGGCCTGGATTCTGGACTGTTTGGAGAAGGCGGGCGCACATCCGCAGGTAGAGTGGGAAGCGGCAACGAGCGAACCGGCGGGAAGGATCTCGCGTATCGAGCTGGCGGGCCCGAAAGAAGGCGGGTTGCGGGTGAGCATCGGTATTTCGGGAGATAGCGAGCGGCAATACGCCGAAGTGCAGATTGATTCCTTGCCGACGCACACGGCGTTCCCGCCCGACAATGACTATATGTTGCTTCGCGAAGAGCTGGCGATTCCCGCGCGCGATGCCGTCTACGAAAGAACATTGGCGCGTGCCGCCCAGCTGGCGGGAGAGAAACAGTGAGCATCGGACGTCACATTTCTCCAGATCCATTGGCCGCTTCGCAAGCATGCGCCAGGTACATTCTAAAAGCGCTGGAGCAGGCGCGCACCGAGCGAGGGCAGGCGACGATCGCGCTCTCGGGCGGCTCCACGCCGAAGCTGCTGTTCGAGCGCATGGCCGCGTCGAATTTCAAATGGAACGGGATTCACTTTTTCTGGGTGGACGAGCGCCCGGTGCCTCCGGATGATGACCGCAGCAATTACAAGCTGGCCGCCGGAGCACTCCTAAAACCGGCAAATATTCCGGGGTCGCAAGTGCATCGCATCCACGCCGAGTTGGAGCCCGCGAAGGCCGCGGATCAGTACGTGGGAGAAATTCGGAGCTTTTTCCAGCTCAAGCCGAATGAGCTGCCGAAGTTTGATGTCCTCCATCGCGGCATGGGGCCGGATGCGCACACCGCCAGCCTGTTTCCCGGCGAGCCGTTGATCGCCGACCGGCAAGGGATCGCGGCGGCAGTGCGCGTGGAGAAGCTGTCGCAATGGCGCATCACACTGCTTCCCGGCGTTCTGCTGGCCGGGCACCGGACGGCGATGCTGGTGGCTGGCGACGACAAGGCAACCTCACTGCGAGCTGTGTTCGAAGAACCTTACGATCCGAGCAGGTATCCCGCACAGCTCGGATTGCGCGATGCCGGAGACCTTGAGTGGTTCCTTGATGAGCCCGCTGCCAGACTGTTGCCGCGTTAGGTGGCAGAATCAGCGATAATAAGTCCAAGCGCTAATTTCCTCGTGAGGTAATGCAACCATGGCTGTACTCAGCCAACCCCAGGCCCTTATCGGGCGGCAGGTCACGCAGGCTCATGGTGGAGTCAGTGTGTGGGTAACGGCGCGGGAAGCTTTCTGGATCGCGCTGGAAGCGTTGCGCAGCCACAAACTGCGCTCGTTCCTCACGCTGCTCGGTGTGGTGATCGCGACCACTACGCTGATTGTGGTCATGTCGATTGTAAACGGCATGAACGTTTACATCGCCACGCACATCGCGAATCTCGGAGCCAACACTTTTGTATTGCATCAGTTCCAATGGGCGCAGGGGTTTGACTCGTACCTTCAGGCGCGGCGGCGCAACCTGCCTATTCGTATGGAAGACTACGATTATCTGGTGGAAAACCTGCGAGGATACAAGTATATTTCGGCGCTCGCGCAGCTCCAGCCCAGTCCGCGAGCGCGCTACCGAACGAACCTGATTGACGAGATCCAATTGACGGCGGTGACGCCCAGCCATGCGGATATCGGCCGCGAAAAGATCGAGCGCGGCAGATATATCAACGACACGGATTACCGGCACAATGCGCGAGTCTGCGTGATCGGCCAGGATCTGGTTGAGAAGCTATTCCACTGGGTGGATCCGTTAGACAAGGAAGTGCTGCTGGCGGGTATTCCGTTCCGGGTGATCGGGATCACGGAGAAGGTGGGCAGCACGTTTGGCCAAAGCCAGGACAACTTCGCATTTGTTCCACTGACCACCTACCGGAACATTTGGGCGCTGCGCCCGGAGCTGCTGATTTTCATCATGGCACCGGACGCGCCGCGCATGCTGGAGCTGGAGGATGAAACCCGCGCGCTGATGCGCGTTCGCCGCCATGTTCCCTACAAGGAGGCGGATACTTTCGGAATCAACGCCTCCGACACGATCATGGCCGCATGGCAGAACCTGACCGGCACTATTTTCGCCGTGACGATTGGACTGGTGGCGGTTTTTATGGTGGTGGGCGGGATTGTGATCATGAACATCATGCTGGCCAGCGTGACCGAGCGCACGCACGAGATCGGCATCCGCAAGTCGCTGGGCGCGAGGCGACGCGACATTCTGTGGCAGTTCATCATTGAGTCAGGCGTGATGGCGGGAGTGGGTGGACTGGCCGGAGTGATGCTCGCGGTGCTGATTGCCAAGCTGGTGAATATGGTGTTCACGGCTTCGGTTCCCGCCAGCGCGGTGATCATTGGCCTGGGGCTGTCCACCGCGGTGGGACTGTTTTTTGGCATTTATCCAGCCAGCAAGGCGGCGCGCCTCGAGCCAATCGAGGCTCTGCGGACGGAGAATTGAAAGCAGGCATGCTGTGCAGAACCGTCACCATATTCGCGAGAATCTGCAGCTAGCCCTGGACACGCTGCGCACCCACAAGTTCCGCTCCTTCCTCACGGTACTGGGCGTGGTGATCGGCACCACTACGGTGATTGCCGTCACTTCGATCATTGCCGGGCTGGACAAGCAATTAGTGGATGTGATGGAACAGTTCGGCACGCGCACTTTGTACGTTTACAAGATAGAGATCGGCAACCCGCACCGATTGACACCAGAGGAGCGGATGCGCAAGTCTCTCACGTACGACGACGCGATGGCCATCAAGGAACAATGCCCATCGGTGGACACGGTATCGGTAGAGCTAATTCCCGGAATTAACGATGCGGGTTTGCCGCCCGTCACCGCGAAATACAAGGGCCAGGACATGGTCGACGCACTCTTTGTCGGCGTCACCAGCGAGCACGTACGCTTGCTCAACGCCGCGCTTGGTGAAGGCCGGTTCTTTACCGACGTCGAGGACCTGCACCGGCGTGAGATCGCCATCATTGGCGACGGCGTACGCAAGCGGTTTTTCCAGAACGAGGACCCGCTGGGCAAAACGTTTGTGGTGGACGGACACAGCCTGGAAGTAGTCGGCACGCTCTCCAAGTTCAAGTCATTCCTCGGCGATGATCGGAATGACAAGGCCATCTTTATTCCCTACAGCACTTTCAAGAAACTCTACCCGGAAGCTAAGGACAACATTATTTTCGTTCTTGTGAAAGAAGGGAAGATGGAGCAGGCCAAGGATGAGGTGGCCGAAATTCTACGCCGGCGGCGGCACGTCAAGCCGACCGAACCCAATAACTTCGGCATCGCCAGTGCCGATTCAGTGATCGGCAATTTTCGGCAGATCATCAGCACGGTCGCGCTGGTCATGGTGGTGATTTCCTCGATCGGCTTGCTGGTCGGCGGAATCGGCGTAATGAACATCATGCTCGTCTCGGTGACGGAACGGACGCGCGAGATCGGCGTTCGCAAGGCTATCGGCGCGCGGCGGAGCGACATTACGTGGCAGTTCCTGCTGGAGGCCATGACGTTGACGGCATCGGGCGGTGTCATCGGCATTCTTATCGGATGGCTCTTCAGCGTCACCATTCGCACCTTAGTGCCAAGCCTGCCGTCGACTGTGCCTCTGTGGTCGGTGATCACAGGGTTCGTTGTGGCTACCAGCATCGGACTCTTCTTCGGTATGTGGCCGGCTGTGAAAGCGGCGCGACTCGATCCGATTGCGGCCTTGCGGCACGAGTAGCGGTTACACGCGGACGAACCAGCCCCGCCGGTACATCACGTAGGCCACCAGGTACATGAGCAGCGTGTAAGAAATTGCGAAGAGCAACGACGCGTTGATCGGCGATGCCACGGCGGTAAATAGCGAATTCAGCCACCAGTGCAGGTTAACGATTTTGCCGCCGGAGGTGAAACGGATCACATCGAACACCTGATCGAGCAACTCGGACACCATGTAGACCGTGATCGCGTTCATGCCCATGATGACGAGCGGCTTTGTGAACCGCTTGTAACCCCGAACGTCCACCAGCCAGACCATGAGCGCGAAAATGACAAAATCCAGACCGGCCATGAACAGCGAGAAGGAACTGGTCCAAAGCTTTTTGTTGATGGGTAGCCAGATGTTGCAGATCTGGCCCGCGGCAAGGAGTAGCACTCCCACGCCGAAAAGCCAGGCGGCTCGCTGAGCGAGCGTACGCTGCATGCGCAGGATGTGGCCCGCCATGATTCCGAAAAGAACCGTGGCGATGGCCGGAATCGTGCTCACGATCCCTTCCGGATCCCAGGTTTTCGTGTAGGCATAATTGTGCGATCCGAGCACAATGCGATCGATGTAATGTGCGAAGTTGCCCTCCAGATCGAGCCGGCCCGCGCCATAACCGGGAACGGGAACCAGCTTCATGAGGAGCCAGTAACCGGCTAGAAGCGAAACGATCCAGATAATCTGGCCGCGAATCTTCGTTGTTAAGTAGATCGCCGTGCCAATCAGATAACAGATAGCGAGGCGTTGTAAGACCCCGAGCAGGCGCTGCGTGGAGAGATCGAAACTTGGATAGGCGTAGACGACGAGTCCCAGAACATAGAGAATCACCGCCCGGCGGAAAGCCTGGGCGAAGATCTGGGTGCGTGGTACGCCCGCCGCCAATCGTCGCGAGAGCACAATCGTAAGGGCCACGCCGATGATCCAGGCAAACGATGGAAACACGACATCGGTGGGAGTCCAGCCATTCCATTCCGAATGCTGCAGCGGGGCGTAGACGTGCCCGCCATCCCCGGGGGTGTTCACCAGAACCATCAGCGCCATGGTCGCACCGCGGAAAGCATCGAGAGAGACCACGCGTTCGGTAAACGGCCGCTTTATCGGGGCCGCTTCAGTTTGGACGCCGGTAGGCACCGCCGTCATTTGAGGCCGAGGCATTGTATGTATGATGATACGCCTAAGGGGAGGGTTACAGGCCGAATTTCCGAACCAAAGCGAGTGTGCCCGAATCCGGGCCGCTCTGTTTTCCCTGCTGGGTCGTGGACCAGACCAGTTGCAAGGCATTATCCGAAGCAAGCTTCAATTGGATTTCGCCTTTCGATCCATCCTCACCCACCCAGTTGGCGTTAGCGACGTCTTCTTGAATCTTGCCTTCCAGATAAAAGCGCACCATGGGCGGATCGGGAGCACCCATGCCGGGATAGCGTGCGCGGAAGCGGCCCTGGAGGGAATCTTGCTGTGCGCTGAGGATGAGGTCGACGGATTCCGGGGTAAACGCCGACGCCATTGCCGGAACTTTGGCGACGGGAAGAACCCAAACTCCGGAAAGGCGGCCGGCACCGAGTGCTGTTCGTCCACTGAGCACACGGCCGGTGAGAAAATCCAGCTCCTTGGCCTGCAGCACAGTTTCTTCCAAGGCGCGATCGCGGTCTGCTTTTGCCGCCGCCAGTTCAGATCGCAGCGAGTCCAGGTCCGCCGATTTGTCAGGAGCGTCGGATGCCGCCGTGGGTGGCGGTGCTACTGCAGGCGCCCCGGCCGGCGGATTCGGCGCGGCGTTGACCTGCACTGGCGGTGATGGCTCGCCAGCCTGCTGACTGACATACCATCCGATACCGATGATGCCCGCGAATGCGCAGATCAGCCACCCGAGGGTGATCCAGGCGCGCGCGCGCGAGCGGCCCACACTGCGCTTTTCCAGCAACGGTTCTTCGGGTTCTTCGTCCTCCGAAGCGGCTTCCTGCAAACCCGCCAACTGCGCGTCATAGCGCCGCCGCCGGGCCGGATCGGAAAGAACGGCATATGCGCGGCTTACGCGTTTCAACTGGTTCTCGGAGAATCGTTTGAGGGAAGGCTCGGAGGACAGATCGGGATGTAGCAAACGCACGAGGTTCAGATACGCTTCCCGGATCTCCTCGCCGGACGCGCCGGCCGCGAGACCAAGGTCGTCGTAATGCGTCAGAGCTGAACTCTCCTGCTGTCGATCTTGGATTCGTTCCACTCGCCCAACCCCATTGCGCCGGCAATCTCCACGTGCTCCGGCTGCCGGTTCCAAAAGGTACTGTACTTGTCCGGCCGGTCCTCTGCGATCGTCTTCATCCCCATGGCCAGGCGTTTTTGGTCAATCGCTTTCCAGCAGATGTGATCGAGCGCTACCGGATCCGTCGCAAAGTAGATGGTCTTGTGCTCCCACACGAACTCGGGGCGAGAGCCGGGGCCGCCGTGGTACAGGCCCTTTACACCATCCAGCACATGCAGCACCGCTTTGTTACGGATTACCGGCATCGAAACCACTGCCGGAATAAACTGCCCGCATGTATTCAGCGTACTCGAGGAATGGCTCCGGCAGACATTGCTGACAAGGCCATGTGAGAGATTCTTTAGCGCCAGCGTAACTCCGGCCGACTGATGATCTTTTAATACAGGCAGATTAATCAGCTTGTTGACTTCCTTGGTAATGAAGAGCGCAGCGTAAGAGCGGCGCGCCGTCAGATTGTTCGCGTCGTAGCCGGGCAGCGTGAGAGCCATATCCATGTAGTGATCGGGATCGTAGCCCTCGATGGCCAACTGCACTTCGTCGAATGTTGCGACAGCGTTGGACGTTCGCACGCCTTCCGGCAGCCATTTATCGAACCCGGCTTGGAAAAACTGATCGCGGTAACGATCGTATACGACGATGTCCTTGTTTTTCAAACCGGCCGCATTCAGCCCCGCGATGATTTCGCGCACCACTTCGGCGGCCGAAATCACGTGCGGCTGGCCCACGGGATTCACTTTGATGCCCACCACATCGCCGGTTTCGAAGAACGCTTTCCAGGCGTCGGCCCAACCGTCCGCGCCCGTCAGCTCCGCCATCCCCTTTCGCATCATCTGACGCACGGGCTCGGCTTGATAGCGACCGTCGATGATCGAAGCGGGGTGCTCCACCGCTACTACTCTGCCGCGGAACAGACCCGGCATGGCGAGTTTGCTGGCATCGGTTTTAGACGATACCTGCGCGGGCAACAGGGGGGCCGCGCCGAGCCCGCCGCCAAAGGCTTTCAAGCAGTTTCGTCGCGTCAGGTGCACCTCTTCGCGTTCTCCAGTGGTCTTGGTTCTTACAGTAGCACAGGGAGCCGACGGCGAGAATCCGTTTTTCAGTCGCAGCGAGAAGACAGATTAATCAAAGTAAACATGTGCGGCGATGGATGACGAGCGCTACTCCGGTACGCCAGCTTTGCTCAACAGATTCCGGATGCGCCGCAATTCGAGGTACTGCTCACTCAGACCGAGCGAGCGCACCATGTCACTAATCGGCGTGGAAGGATCGTTGGACCAGAAAATTCCGCGGTCTTCATCTTCGTAGTAGCGGAAACCCACTTTCTCGCCGTACTTTTCGCGGAGCGCCGCACCGTTGTGCAGCTGTGAGCTCCAGGGCAGAATCGCATAGCTCAGGTCGATCTGTTCAACCAGAATATGCTGAGGCTCGCGAATTTGGGCGGTAATGCGGCCCGTAGGCTCGAAAATGGAGGCGTTGTTGCGCCATGTGCTGGAGACGACGTAGTAACGGTTCTCCATCGCTCGCGCCGCGGGACGGACCGTCTGCGGCGATTGCGTGGGCCAAGCCACCAGCTCCGCACCCTGGCGCGCCAGTTCCGACCATCCGGAGTCGTACTCGATGTCGAAACAGATTTGCATGCCCAGCTTGCCGAAATCGCAGGCGAACACGGGGGCTTGCTTGCCGGGCGTGGTGCCGCCTTCGAGAGAATCGCTACCCGTGTGCACGGCGAGGTGAACCTTGCGGTAAATCCCCACTACTTCCCCATTGCGCCCGAACAAGATGGCGGCGTTGGAGCACAGTCTTCTGTCTTTGTCTTCGAGCAGATAAGTGGGAACCACAATGTAGCAATGCTGCTCACGCGCTTTCCGCGAGAAAGCATCGTGCAGCGGGCCGGCGAGCGGCACCGCGTCGGCCATAACGTTGCTGGACGATTCACCCGTCACCGCAGTCTCGGGCAATACCGCAAGATCCAGCCCATGCCCGTATCTCCGGTGCGCTTCCGCCGCCATCTGGTCCACCAAGCCAGTGAGTTGTTCCAGCCGTTTTGTGAGCCCCGGGTTTTGTCCCCAGAAAGCTTGCATCGAAGTGCCGACAATCACTTTGCGCGGCGGCAGGCCGGCGGTGCTGTGGACATTTAGCTCCGCGGCAGCAGCCGTCTGAACGCATACGGCGAGGATGACCATTGTCTTCACGGCCAAACCCCAAATCCAAAATCCAAATCCCGCTTCTTCATACCGTCACTCCTACCCGCCATAAAAGATACCCGATCGCCTGCCTCACGTACAGCCAGCGCTCGCGCCAATCATTCGGCGGGCTCAACGAGCGCGGTGAACCGTACACTCTCATGCCGCTCGATTGCAGCATCCGCTTGGCGCGAAAGATATGATAGCCGTCGCTCACCACGATGCAGGATCTCAACGCCATGCGCCGCATGATCTCGGCCGCCGAGGCCGTCGAATATACCGTGCTTGCGCCTTCCGGGTCCACCACGATGGCTTCCGAGGGAACGCCGCGGCTCACCAGGTAGGACCGGCCGACGTCGCCTTCGGTGTAGACAGGGTCACCGCCCGCGCCACCCGTCGTGAGAATTCTCGGCGCGAGACCTTGCTTGTACAAGTTGAGCGCATGATCCAAACGCGCGCGCAGCACTGGCGAGGGCTTGCCACGATACTCAGCCGCGCCCAGAACCACGATGATATCGGCTGGCTGTGCTTCATCCACCGTGGATTGGTGTGCAATGCGTTCGGCGACGTGGACCACCTCGACGGCCAACGCGAGTAGCGCGATCGCGCCCGCAATACCGACGGCCCATTTCATCTGCGTTATTCTGATTTGATTGTAAAGGAAACATGCCCCGATCCGAGACAATTTCCAGCGCCGCGAATCCACTGGTGAAAAGCGTCCGGCGGGCCATTGCGCGCGGAAGCCTGACCGAAGACGGACTATGCGTGGCGGAGAGCTTTCACCTTCTCGAAGAAGCACTGCGGAGCGATTGCGCAGTGAAAATCGTGCTGGCGGCGAGGTCTGTCGAATCGGCCGTTGAGGCGCACGTGCGTCAACTGGCGGGCATTCGCCTGGCAGTATTACCCGATGCGCTGTTCCAGAGCATGGCCGGCACGGAATCGACTCAGGGCGTAATCGCATTGATTGCGCCGCCGTCGTGGACGCTCGAACAACTGTTTCGCGGCCGAAGTCTGGTTATTGTTTTGGACGGCGTGCAGGACCCTGGCAACGCGGGCGCCATCGTTCGCGCCGCCGAGGCCTTTGGCGCCAGTGGCGTCGTGTTTCTCAAAGGCACTGCCAGCCCATATAATCCGAAAACGCTGCGCGCCTCGGCAGGGTCGTTGTTTCGCGTTCCGTTCGTACATTCGATTGACGCGGAACTGGCTCGTGCGGCGTTCCAACAAAAGAAGCTCGACTGCTATGCCAGCGTGCCGTTCTCGAATTCGAACCACGTAAAACCGCTTCTCTATGCCGACCTGACCCGCAAGTGTGCCGTCATTATCGGCAGCGAAGGCCGGGGCGTAAGCGAGAAGCTGCATGCGGGCGCCATCGACCTCGCCATCCCCACAGCGGGCGTCGAGTCGCTCAACGCAGCCATGGCCGCCTCTGTCATCCTATATGAAGCGCGCCGTCAAAGGTCGCTCAAGCCGTGAGTCTGTTCGACACGTCGCTGCCAGAACCCGCTCGCACTGACAAACGCCGGCCCCTTGCCGATCGTATGCGTCCAGAGACGCTCGAAGAGTACGTCGGCCAGGAGCACATCCTCGGCCTCGGCAAGCCTCTGCGCGTGCAGATCGAGCGCGACACACTCGGCTCCATCATTCTCTGGGGCCCGCCCGGCGTGGGGAAAACGACGCTTGCCCGGCTCATCGCGCGCCTGACGCATTGCGAGTTCATGGCCTACAGCGCGGTTTTGAGCGGTATCAAAGAGATCAAGGCCATGATGGCGGATGCCGAGCGCCTGCGCGCCATGGGCCGCCGTACTATCGTTTTCATTGACGAAATCCATCGCTTCAACAAAGCCCAGCAGGATGCTTTCCTGCCTTACGTCGAGCACGGTGACATCATCCTGATCGGCGCGACCACCGAGAACCCATCCTTTGAAGTGATTTCCGCGCTGCTATCGCGTTCGAAGGTGCACGCGCTGCGGCCGCTCACGCCCGAGGAGATTGTCGGCCTGCTCAAACGCGCGCTGGCGGATAAGGAGCGCGGCTTGGGCGACCTCGAAATCGAGGCGTCGGATGAACTGCTCGAACAGATTGCCGTGCTCGCGAACGGCGACGCCCGAGCAGCGTACAACACGCTCGAAGCCGCCGTGGCCGTTTCGGAGGGGAAAACGCTCTCGCGCCAGGCAGTGGAAGATGCCATGGAGCGCAAGGTGTTGCTCTATGACAAGTCTGGCGAAGAGCACTTCAATTTGATTTCCGCGCTGCACAAGTCCGTGCGATCGAGTGATGCTGATGCCGCTCTCTACTGGCTGGCGCGCATGCTGGAATCGGGGGAAGACCGGCTGTACATTGCGCGGCGCCTGGTGCGCATGGCCATTGAGGACATCGGTCTGGCAGACCCGCGGGCACTGGAGCAGACTGTGGCCGCGCAGCAGGCTGTGCATTTTCTGGGGATTCCGGAAGGTGATCTCGCCCTCGCGCAAGCGGCAATCTATCTGGCGGTCGCGCCCAAATCGGACGCCGCGTACAAAGCTCTGGATGTGGCGCGCGCCGATGTTGCCACAACGATTGCTGAGCCTGTACCCCTGCACTTGCGCAACGCGCCGACCGGTTTGATGAAGGCGTTCGGCTACGGCGAGGGCTACCAGCACGCTCACAAGTTCGAAGACGCGCTTACGGATATGGAGTGCCTGCCACCATCGCTCTCCGGCCGAAGATACTACTATCCGACCAATCGCGGCGTGGAAAAGCGAATTGCAGAGAGGCTGGAAGAGATACGGGAGGCTAGGAAAAAGAAGTAGTCGCTGCCAAAAGCATTCGTTGCCTTACAATCTAGCCATGAAGCTTTGCGCGTTTATCTCCGTTATTCCCCTCGTCGCATTTGCTCAGCACTCTCACCCCGCTGCGCCAGCCCGCCAGGCTGTCCTCATGCCCGGGTTGGGAGATGTCCATCACACGGTTACTACGAAGAATCCAGAAGCGCAGAAATTCTTCGATCAAGGTCTTGCGCTCGTCTGGGCATTCAATCATGACGAAGCCCTGCTCTCATTCCAGCGCGCGGCTCAGCTCGATCCGGATTGCGCCATGGCATACTGGGGCATCGCGTTAGCAGTAGGCCCGAATTACAACGACCCGGAGCCCGATCTGAATCGGGAGAAGACTGCGTGGGATGCCGTCCAGCATGGATTGTCCCTTAGCTCCAAAATCAGCCCCGCGGAACGGGATTACCTGACGGCGCTGGCCACGCGCTACACCAATGAACCCAAGCCGGACCTGAAACAATTCGCCCTCTTCTATAAGACGGCGATGGAATCGTTGGCGCGAAAGTATCCCGATGATCTTGATGCCGCCGTGCTCTTCGCCGAAAGCGCCATGGACTTGCACCCCTGGCAACTTTGGACCGCTGATGGAAAGCCCGCCGAGGGCACCGAGGAAATCGTGGCCACGCTCGAATCCGTGCTCAAACGCGATCCCAATCACATTGGCGCGAATCATTTTTACATCCATGCTGTCGAGGCCTCTCCGCACCCGGAGCGCGCACTCCCGAGCGCTGAGCGGCTGGCGAAGCTGGCGCCGCAAGCCGGCCACCTGGTTCACATGCCCGGCCACATCTACATCCGCACCGGGGATTACTCGGGAGCCGTACGCGCCAATGAAGACGCAGCCGACGTCGATCGCCAGTACATCCAGAAATTCAATGTGACCGGAATGTATCCGGCGATGTACTACAGTCACAACCTGCACTTTTTGGCAGTCGCCGCCAGTATGGAAGGCCGTTTCACGGAAGCGGACAACGCGGCGGTGCAACTGGTAGGCAATACCGCGCCCCTGCTCAAAGATATTCCAATGGTGGAGAGTTTCTTGCCCACGCGGATGCTCGTGCTGGTGCGTTTCCATCGGTGGGACGAGGTGGTGAAGCTGCCGGAGCCAGATGCCGCCGCGCTCACGACGCGCGCTCTTTGGCATTTCTCGCGTGGCATGGCCTTCGCCGCGACCAGCCGGACCTACGACGCCGACTACGAACGCCGGGCTCTGTTCGCCGCTGCCAATAACGTTCCGGAGGATGCGACTTTTGGCTTCAACCGTGCCCGCGACATTCTTGGCGTCGCGGCACATCTGCTCGAAGGCCACATCTCACTGGCACAGGTCTCCATCCCCAGCGCCGTCGAACACTTCCGGCAGGCGGCGCAAATGGAAGATGCTCTGCATTATGACGAACCGCCCGACTGGTATATCCCCACTCGCGAGTCGCTTGGCCGCGCATACATGATTGGCAACCAATACGACGAAGCCGAGAAGGCATTCCGTGAGGAACTGGCTCGCCGTCCGCGCAACCCTCGTGCTCTCTTCGGACTCTGGCAGTGCCTGAAAGCCGAAGGGAAGAAAGCTGAGGCTAAACAGACGGAAATGGAATTCCGCGCGGCCTGGAAGAACGCGGACGTCAAATTGACTGTCGAGGACCTCTGAGAAACCCGGTACCCTCACTGCAAATTTCCTTTTCCGTATGTCGAGAACGTCAAAACCGCTCCGACTCACCTGTGAAACCGCACTTCCGGTGCGAGAATCCAAGGAGCACGAGACGTGAAATATATCTTGATTATGCACTGTCCGAAAACGGGCTACGAAACATTCGGTGCAATGCCGAAGAAAGACCTCCAAGCGCATATCGCGTTCATGCTCGATCTCAACAAATCGCTCCGCGACTCCGCGGAATTGGTATCCGCCGAAGGCTTGGCTAGCCCGCAGCAGGCTAAGTTGGTGCGGGCGGCCAAGGACGGCACTCCGATCACGGACGGCGTATTCCCGGAGTCGAAAGAGTTTCTAGCCGGCTACTGGATCGTTGAGGTGCCGAGTCCCGAGCGGGCGTATGCAATTGCCGCGAGAGCGTCGGCGGCGCCGGGACTCGGCGGGGCCCAGATGAGCATACCGATTGAAGTGCGGCAGGTGATGAGCGGCCCGCCGGACGAACCTCTGTGACAGCACCGCCGCTAGATTCGCATGCCGAGCATCTGCTGCGCGAACTGGCGCCGCAGGTTCTCGGCGCGGTCATCCGTCGATTTCGCGACTTCACCACCGCAGAGGACGCCGTTCAAGAAGCACTGATGGCCGCGGCCGTTCAGTGGCCGAACGAAGGGGTTCCCGATAATCCACGCGCTTGGCTGATTCACGTCGCCACGCGGCGCATGACGGATTACGTGCGCAGCGAGGTAGCCCGCCGCGAACGGGAAACCGCAGCGGCACTTGAGGCGGACCAACTGGCGCCGTCCGTCGATGGACAGGGTGACATGGAGCAGGATGACACGCTCATCCTGCTCTTCATGTGCTGTCATCCGGCCTTGACTTCTTCTTCGGCGATTGCTCTGACGCTGCGCGCAATAGGCGGCCTGACCACGGCCGAGATCGCTCACGCGTTCCTGGTGCCCGAAGCGACTATGGCCCAGCGGATCAGCCGGGCCAAGCAGAGCATCAAGGCTTCCGGCATCCCATTCCAATTGCCGACGGATCAAGAGCGGTCCGAGCGGCTTCGCGCCGTGCTGCACGTGCTGTATCTGATCTTCAACGAAGGCTACACGAGCAGCGCAGGCCGGCGGCTGCAGAGGCTCGAGCTATCGCAGGAAGCCGTAAGGCTGGCCCGAGCTGTTCATGCTTTGTTACCCGAGGACACCGAGGTTGCGGGATTACTGGCCCTCATGTTGCTGACCGATGCGCGCCGCACAGCACGGACGGGGCCGGAAGGGGAACTGATCCCGCTCACGCAGCAGGACCGCTCGTTGTGGGATCAGAAAGAGATCTCCGAGGGCATCTCGCTTCTCACCGCGACGTTGTCGAAGGGATCGATCGGCGCTTACCAGCTCCAGGCCGCTATCGCCGCCGTGCACGACGAAGCCACACGGGCTGAGGATACGGATTGGCCGCAAATCCTGGCATTGTATGAGCTGCTAAAACGGATGTCGGACAATCCCATGGTGATGCTGAATCATGCCATCGCGACAGCTATGGTGCGTGGCCCGGCCGTGGGGCTTGAACTGCTAAATTCGCTAGATGCCGACGGACGCCTGGCGAGCCATCATCGGCTCGATGCGGTTCGCGCGCATCTGCTGGAAATGGCTGGAGACTACTCAGCAGCGATTAGGCATTACGGGATCGCTGCAAACCGGACCACCAGCTGGCCGGAACGGAATTACCTGATCACTCAAGCAGCACGTCTTCGAGAGCGCTACTCGTAGTGGAGGGCCTCTAGCGGATCCAGACGAGACGCGCGGCGCGCAGGCAGGTAACTGGCGACGAAACACGTCACCAGAATCATCGACACTCCGCCGGCCAGCGAAACTGGGTCGAGCGCGCGAACATTGAATAGCAGCGTGGCGATCAACCGGCCAGCAATCGCCCCGCCGATCAGCCCGACGACGATGCCCCAACACGTCAGCCGCAGTCCTTCGCCAACGATCAAAGACGTGATGCTGCCGGGTTCGGCGCCTAGCGCCATCCGGACCCCGATCTCCTGGACACGCTGCGTCACGGCATTCGAGAGGACTCCGTATATGCCGACGAGCGACAGCAGCAGCGCGAGGCCCGTGAAACCCGCGGCCAGTTCCAGCAAGCTCCGGCGAAAAGCCAGCGAGGCCGAGACGACCTGGTGCAAGGTGCTGATGCGGGCTTTGGGAATTTCGCGGTCGACCGTCCAAATAGCGCTTTGCGCGGATTTAGCGAGCTCCATGGGATCAGCAAGCGATGTGCGAATCACGAAAACCCCGCTGGTCGTAGCGCCACTCTCGATTTGATAGATCGAATTGTAAACGGCGGGCTCGACCGGCTGATCCAAAGCTCCGACATGTATATCCACAACCACGCCGACGACGGTTAAATGCCGGCCGCCCCACTTGAAGCCCTTTCCTAGAGCATCTTCATGGGCCCAGTATTGCTTCGCCATTCGTTGGTTGATGATCGCCACTGATGGCGCATTGGGTGTGTCGTCAGTCGAGAAAGTCCGGCCGCTGAGGAGCTGTATGCCCATTACCTGGAAATAGCCGGCGCTTACAAGCGCGTTGTCGGCCCAGTGGAACTCGTCGGGAGGCGCCCCGTCCACGAGGAATCCAATCTGGCGGTCGTCGGCCAATGGCACGTGAGTGGTCACGGCGACAGAGCTGATGCCTGGTAATGCGGAGAGCCGCCGTTCGATCTCACGTTCCGCTTGATGACGCCGCTCCGCCGATCCATAGCGCTGGCGATTGAAGTCCGTGCGAACAATCAGCACATGCTCCGGATTGAACCCGAGGGGCACTTGAATGAGATGAATGAAGCTTCTTAGCAGTAGCGTGGAACCGATCAGCAAAACAACGGCGCAGGCGACTTCAGCCTGGACCAAAAGTCCAATCAACCGGCGCGTGCCGCGGCTTGGTCCCGACTGTCTGCCGGATTGCTTCAGGGCGTCATTTACATTCGACCGCCGGGCCGTCCATCCCGGCGCCAGGCCGCACAACAATGCAGTAAGCGCACACAACGCGAGTACAAACAGCAGCACCGGGAGATCAATTCCGGCGGTTGCCAGGTTGACTTCGTCGGCCCACATCGCTTGAGCGAGGTGAATCAGGCCCTGGGCGAGCGTGCAACCGAGTAGGCCACCCCCTACAGTTAGGATTGCCGTTTCGGTTAGCATCTGACGCATCAGCCTGGCGGAAGTGGCTCCGAGCGCACGGCGAATCGATATTTCGCGCTCTCGCGCTCCCGCGCGCGCTAAGAGGAGATTGGCGACGTTTGCGCAGGCGATCAGCAGTACGAATCCGACAGCACCGCACAAAGCTGACAAGGCCAGAGGAACGCGCTGGCCAATGTCTGGAGCCCAGGGCTCTACCGCCGTATCCATCACGACGTTTCCGGAATAGATATCGGGGTGTTCTTGTTGGAATGCGTTCGCAACGCGGCGCACGTCGTCGCGTGCCTGAGAAGATCCGACACCGTCTCGGAGGCGCGCCACAATGCTGGTATCGAAGCTGCTCGCCCAATCGAGCATCTGATCGCGAGTGAAGGATAAGGGAGCCCACACGGACGGAGGTTCGCCAGGAGTTGTATCCGTTGAGGGGAACGTGAAGCTCTCCGGCATGACAGCGACGATCTGGTATGGCTGTTCATCCAGGCGAAGGATCGATCCGAGCACGGACGGATCCTTGGCATAGTGATCCGACCAGAATCGATAACTCAGCACGACCACTTTCGGGGCGCCGGGAACTTCATCTTGTGCGGTAAAGGTGCGGCCAATCATCGGCCGAGTGCCGAGCGTTGCGAAAAGGCTGGCCGTAGCCTTGCACGCACGAATCTGTTGGGGCTCGCGTTGGCCGCCGGTGAGATCATAGCTCTCCCATTGGTACCCTGCGAGACTCGCGAATGCGCGCGTTCTGTCACGGTAGGATGCAAACTCCGGCGGCGCTGTTCCCAGCCGCTCCGCCCCCATTTTCGGCTCCATCTGCCATACGCGAACCAAACGCTCCGGATGCACGTAGGGCAGCGGCCGTAACAGGACGGCAGCGACTATGCTGAACATCGCGGTGTTCGCGCCGATCCCGAGACCCAGGGTGAGGATGGCAGCAGCGGAGAAGACTGGGCTCTTCCGCAGGATGCGGAACCCATAACGAAGATCTCGCAAGAAGCGCTCCAATGACGCCCAGCCCCAAACCTCGCGGCTCAATTCCTTGAGCAGCAGTGTGTTGCCGAACTGGCGCTGTGCGTTGTATTGAGCATCTTCCGGGGCGACGCCGTCTTCGGTGTGCCGCTGCGCCCGCAGTTCCATGTGCAAGCGCATCTCCTCTTCGAGGTCATCGCCGATTCGATTGCGCCCGAGGAGGGCTGTCAGTCTCCGCCAGACTTCGCCAAGCCAATTATTCATAACGCAATGCCACCATAGGATCGATGCGAGAAGCGCGGCGGGCCGGGAGGAATGCGGCAAGCACCGCGCTGCCCATCAACAGCAGAGTCGCGGCCGCGATGACCAATGGATCCGCCGGGGCGATTCCGAACAGAAGCGATTTCGTATATCGCGCGAACCAGATTGCCAGGGGAACCCCGGATGCAATCCCGCAAAGGACCAGCAACAGCGTTTGCCGCAAGATCAGCCAAACCACTTCCTTACTGCGCGCCCCCAAAGCCATGCGGATTCCGATTTCCGCCGTACGGCGAGCGACTGCATATGCCATCAAACCGTACAACCCCAGGCAAGCCAGCAGAAGCGCCAGCCCGCCAAAAAAACTGGAAATCGTCGCAAGCAGGCGCTCCCGCAGAAATGAATCCTCAGTTTGCGCGCGCAGCGTCTTCACGCGGAAAATCGGCAGGTACCGGTCCACGGATGCGACAGCCTGACGCACTTCATCTACAAGACCGGATCCCGACCGGTAGCGGAGCTCGACAGAGACCGCGCCTGCTCCTACCCATTGGCTCTGGTCCGTGCCGCCCTCGCTCTGAAACAACAATCGGTACAAGACTGGCCGGAGCTGATCGCGCGCGCCGCCATACAGCGAGTCCTTGACCATGCCGATGATTTCCGCACCGTCGAGATGATGGCCAATCGGATTCCTGCCGGGCAATGCCTGACGCGCCAGCGATTCGTTCACGATCACTACTTTCTCCGCCCGCCCGCTATCGCGCAGATCGAAATCCCGGCCCAGCAGAATCGGGGTGCCGACCGTTGAGAAATATCCAGGGCTCATGGAATTCCACGCCACCTTGATGGTTTCGGCTTCGGGGAGGTCATGGCCATCGACTTGGCCGATCCTATCAATCAAGTAGTACTGGTCGTCCACCGGACGCGCGATCGACATGCTCGCGGACTGGACGCCCGGCACGGCGGAAGTATGATCGAGAATCGCTCGATAGAGTGCGCCGGCGCGCTTGCCGCTATAGCCCCCGAGCTTCGCATCGACGGAGAACATCAGAATATTGTCGCGATCGTACCCCACGTCGACGTGGCGCAGATTTCCAAGCGTTTGCGTAAACAAGCCGGCTCCGGTAATCAGCACGAGCGATAGTGTCATCTGGATTCCAACCAGCATGCGATCCGGCAGGCGGGAAAATCGCGTGGAGCTTCGTGATCCTTCCTTCAACGCCGAGGTTGGATCAACGCGCGTGGTGCGGACGGCGGGCACCAGACCGAAGAGGACGCCGCTAGCGACCGACACAGCCGCGGTAAAGCCGAAGAGGTGCCAGTCGGGGTGCACATCGAGCGGCACGAGCGAATCGCCGGTTGAGATCATGCAAACCAGCGCAATGCTGCCCCACCGGGCAACCGCCAACGCTAGAACGCCCCCCACGCCGGCGAGAAGAAGATTTTCGGTGAGCAACTGCCGGATCACGCGCGCTCTTCCAGATCCCAGGGCCATGCGCACCGCGATGTCTCGTCGCCGGTGCGATGCCCGTGCCAGCACCAGGTTCGCGACATTGGCGCAGGAGATCAGCAGCACCATCGCCGCCACGCCCATGAGCAGCTTGAGCGGTAGAGCATACATCTGGCGAATGCCCGTGAGCATGCCGTTGGCAGCCGGGCGCAGCAATAGATGGCTCTCGCGGACCAGCCGTTCTAACGATTGCCTTCCGTAACGATCGGAAGCCGCGAGTTGCTCGGCCAGCAAACGGCGATGGATCAAATCGAGCTCTGCTTCGGCCGCCGCGACCGGAACACCGGGCTGAAGCCGCCCGGCAATTAGCAGCCAACTGGAGAACGCAGCATGCCAGCGGCTGGGATCGGGTGTGAACCGGTCGATTGCGTGCAACGGCACCCAAAGGTCGCGCTCGGCGGTTGTGTAAATGGAGAACCTCGGCGGCGTGATCCCGATGACGACGAACGGGAGTTGGTCGATCAGGATGGTTTGCCCGACGATCCTTGGATCGCCGCCAAAGCGTGTGCGCCAGTACCCGTCACTGAGGACAACGGCATCGGCGCCCGGTCGATCGTCGTCCGCAACGAATAGGCGGCCCTGTTGCGGGGCGACTTCCAGCACGGAGAAGAAGTTGCCCGTATAAGCGTCGCACTGGGCTAATCCTGCGGTTCCGTGCCAGCCGACATTCACACCGTTTAAACTGACTCCTCCAAAGACTCCCGATAGCGTCCTGGACTGCTCACGAAATCGTTCCAGATGCGGATAGCCGAACCAACTGTTCCAGTTGTCAGGACCGCTGGATGGAATCGTATAGGTGAACTGAACCAGTTGTTGCGGATCGGGCACGGGAAGCAATCGCAAAATAACGGCATTCAGCAGGCTGAAGATCGCCGTGTTGGCACCAATCCCCAAGGTGAGGGAGAGCAAAGCCACGGCAGTGAATCCCGGCGAATTTCTCAGCATGCGGATGGCATAGCGAAGGTCCTGCCAAAGCCGCTCCAGTGATGCCCATCCCCAAACCTCGCGGGCGGCTTCCTGCAAGAGAAGCAAATTGCCGAACTTGCGCCTTGCTGTGTAGCGGGCGTCGTCGAGATTGAGGCCGGCTTCCGCTTGCTGCTGCGCCCGCAGATCCATGTGCAGGCGCATTTCCTCTTCGAGGTCGGCGTCGATCTGTTTGCGCCGGGACAGAGCCGTCAGCCTTCGCCAAAGTTCGCGAAACCACATCATGAGCTTTCCCTATGCCATCTGAATGACGCGGATGATCGCCTGGTTGACGCGGCGGAATTGCGACAACTCGGTTTCCAGTTGTTTTCGCCCAACCTTGGTTAATGTGTAATAACGCGCCCGGCGATTTCCAGCCGTTACGCCCCATTCGGCGGTAACCCAACCCTTCAGCAGCATGCGTTGCAGGGCGGGGTAGAGCGATCCTTCCTCAACTTGCAGCACATCCTCGGACATCTGCTGGATGGCGTTAGCGATTTCAAAGCCATGCATCCTCCCCGTGCGCGCGAGTGTTTTCAAAATCAGCATGTACAGCGTCCCCGGCGGGATCTCATCGCGAGGCGGCATCAATCCGGGCTCCTGGCATAGTTAGACTATGCAAGTATGGATCGGTTAGCCGGAGATGTCAATAATTCCGGTCGACTACTCGTACCGGAGTACTTCGGTGGGCGCCAGACGGCTGGCATTGCGGGCAGGGTATATGGTGGCGAGAAAACTGATCAGTATCGCGACCGCCGCAACCCAAACGCCATCCCACAGACGAGGCTCGAACGGTACATAGCTCAGCGCGTACACTTCAGCATCGAGAGGGATCCAGCGGTAACGATTGGCGAAGTAGCAAAGCGCGTAGCCGATGACGAGCCCGATCACGGTGCCGGTGATCCCGATGAGCACTCCTTGCAGCATGAAGATCTTGCGGATTTGATTGCGGCGCGCACCCATCGACATGAGAACCGCGATATCGCGATACTTTTCCATCACCATCATCACGAGCGAGATGAGAATGTTTAGGGCCGCGACCAGTAGAATGAGGCCGATCGTAATGAAGGTCACGACCTTTTCCATCTTGAAGGCGTTCAGCAGCGGCCGGTTCTGTTCCATCCAGTTGGTGGCGACCAGTTTGGAGCCTAGCACTTTCTGAACTTCTTTTGTCACTTCGGGCGCGAGGTTCTGATCGTCGAGCTTCAATTCAATTTCATTCACAACGTCGGGCAGTGAAAGCGTCTGCTGCGCCGCTTTAAGAGATGTGAAGGCCCAAACTTCATCGTATTGGGGGAAGCCGGTTTCGAAGATGCCGACCACGCGGAAGGGTCGAATATTTGGGCGCATGCCCCAAGGCGTCAGTTCGCCCTGGCTCATCACGGTGATCCGGCTATTCAACACCATTCCGGTATTGTGGGCCAGTCCGGAACCCATGACGAGTCCGGGCGGATTGCCAGCGGCCCTCAGGCCTTCAAGCGAACCGGACTTCAGATGCTTCAGAGTGTCGGTGACGCGAAGCTCGGTGTCGACGTCGATCCCCTTCAGAATTCCGCCGTCGCCGAGTGCCGGCCCTTGAAAAAAGACGCGCGCAAACAGCGCCGGAGTTGCCCCGACCACGTGCGGGAGCTTGCGCAGTTTCACAATCAGCGCCTCCCAGTTCTCGATGCCGTTCGTTGTTTCTTTCTCGAGGATATCCACGTGCGCGGTGGACCCGAGCAGACTTTTCTCCAACTCGTTGGAAAAACCGTTGTTCACCGCGAGCGCAATTACCAGCGCCATAACGCCTGCCGCAACTCCGACCACGGAAATCACGGTAACGATGGAGACCACGGCCTCCTTGCGTCGGGCGCGCAGATAACGGCGGGCGACAAAAGTCTCGAAACCGGTCGTCACAGGTTAGGTCTCGAGTGTGCGCAGGCGCTCGGCGACACCGATCTCGCCCTCCGGGCGTAGCAGCGGGAAGAGAATCACGTCGCGGATGGTCCGCGTGCCTGTGAGCAGCATCGTGAGACGGTCGACACCGATGCCTTCGCCTCCCGCTGGCGGCATGCCGTAACAGAGCGCGCGCAGGTAGTCCTCATCCATCTGGTGCGCCTCTTCGTCGCCCTTCTCGCGCATGGCAAGCTGCATTTCGAATCGCCGGCGCTGCTCCTGAGGATCGTTCAGCTCGGTGTAAGCATTGCCGATCTCCATGCCCCCCGCATAAACCTCGAAGCGCTCGACGAATGCCGGGTCATCCGGTTTGTTCTTTGAGAGAGGTGACGTTTCAACCGGGTAATCGTAGATGGCGGTCGGCTGCACGAGCTGCGATTCGGCGACTCGTTCGAAGATGTCGGCTAGAGCTTCACCGGCCGTGGTCTTTTCGGAATGACGCCGCAGCCAGTCGGGATCCTTGACGTTGTCCAGCGTTGGAGTGTCCGCCCCCTGCCAAAACTCGATTACGGCCTCTTGCATGGAAAAGCGGCGCAGGTTGCCGAAATCAAGGCGCGCGCCTTCGTACTCGACCTCGGTTGAGCCGGTCGCATCCAAGGCTACCTGCTTGAGCAATTCTGCCGTAAAATCCATCAGGCCGCGATAGTCGGTGTATGCCTGATAAAACTCGAGCATCGTGAATTCGGGATTGTATTTGAAGCCCAGACCCTCATTCCGGAAATTGCGATTGATCTCGTATACACGCTCCAGGCCTCCGACTACAAGCCGCTTCAAATAGAGTTCCGGTGCAATTCGCAAGTAGAGATCGATATCGAGTGTGTTGTGATGGGTAATGAAAGGCCTCGCTGTGGCACCGCCATAGAGCGGCTGCATCATCGGCGTTTCCACTTCGATGAATCCGCGCTCTTCCAACTGGCGACGCAGTGACGAGATGATCTTCGCGCGGGTGACGAAGACCTTTCGCGATTCCGGATTGGCGATGAGATCGAGATACCGCTGTCGGTAGCGGGTTTCGACGTCTTCCAGACCATGCCATTTCTCAGGCATGGAAAGCAGCGTTTTCGAGAGAAACTCCAGGCGTTCCACGTGCACCGACAGCTCGCCCGTACGCGTACGGAACAGGTAGCCCTCGGCACCGATCACGTCGCCGATGTCGAGCATCTGAAACAAACGGAAATCATTTGGGTTGACCGCGTCACTGCGCACGTAAATCTGGAGTTGCTCCCCGTTCTGCGCCAGATGCGCGAAGCCCGCTTTGCCCTTGCTGCGGATGGTTTTCACGCGCCCGGCGATGCGAACTTTCAGTTCAGGAGAAAGCTCCTCGGCGGTTTTCGTGCCATACGCGGCGAGGATCTGCGGGATGGTATGGCTGAAATCATACCGCTTGCCATAGGCGCGGTACCCCAGGTTTTCGATCTCGCGGATGCGCGCCCAACGCTGCCGAAGCAGCTCGTCTTCTAAGGACAAACAGTTCTCCTTTGGCGGAAATACGTTATTATAATCGCTTTGACTCGCTCTCTTTCGATCGTAATCCCCGCGTACAACGAAGAGAAACGCCTGCCCGCTACTATCCAGAAGCTGCGGTGCTATTTGGCGCGCTCGGATTGGGAGTTTTCTGAAATTGTTGTCGTGGACGACGGTTCGCGCGACGCTACCGTGCGGATCGTGCAGAGCATGGATTCGGCTGGTGCGCCCATCCGCGTGTTGCGCAATCCGGGGAATCGAGGCAAAGGCTACGCCGTGCGCAACGGCATCCAGAAAGCCAAGGGTGAGTGGACTCTGGTCAGCGACGCCGATCTTTCTACTCCTATAGAGGAGCTCGAAAAACTGTGGGCGGCCGCTCGTGCCTCAACCGCGCAAGTGATCATTGGTTCGCGGGCGCTGGACCGCTCATTGATCGGAGTGCATCAGCCGCTTTTGCGCGAATCGGCAGGAAAGCTGTTTAACCTTGCTGTTCGGCTAACTACCGGCTTGCCTTTCCACGATACGCAGTGCGGCTTTAAGCTGTTCAAAACAGGCGCGGCTAAAGAGATTTTTCGACGACAAAGGATCGAGCGATTCGGATTCGACGTGGAGGCACTGGTCATTGCCCGTCAACTCGGTTACTCGGTGATCGAAGTTCCTGTTCAATGGAATGACGTCACCGGCACCAAGGTCAGCACGTTTGGCGGTCTGGCAGCGTTCTTGGATCCGCTCCGCGTCCGCTGGAACCAGATCAGGGGACGCTACCGTTAACTAAAGCCCGCGTTAGCGCCTGACGATCACTTCGCGCAACTGTTCGCGCGTCAGAAAGAACTTCACCGAGTCGAATTTCTGGAACAACTTTTCCAGACTTCGATTGTTGAATATCTGAGCCGGTTTGCGCGTGCCGCGTTGTGCCAGCAGAAGATTCTGCTGATCCTTGATGCGGAAGGAATAGTAGGGTACGTGCTTGGCCTTCTCATCCGACTGAAAATAAGCCAGCAGGTAGCCGTGTGGCCGGACGATGGTGCATAGCTTCTCAAGGGTGGGAGCCAGTAATACGGGCGTCAAGTACTGTAAGACATCCCAAACCAAAACGCCGTCGAACTGCTCGGGTTCGAAGTTGAGCGTCTGGCGCAGGAACTGATCAATGAGCCCCTGGTTCGCCTGATCATTGGGGTCGGCGTCGCCAAAGATATCGTCGAGGGTCCTCACGAAATCCTCGGAGTACAGCCGATGTCCCAGGTTGGTTATGAAGTTGATGTTTTCCTGGCTGGCTCCTGCGAAATCGAGGATGGACAAACCCACTTGTCCGCGGTGGTAGGCAAAAAATTGCTCCAGTCCACGGCTGGCCCTCGAAGAAGTTACTTCTTTACTAAAGAGGGTCGTGGCAGAAGAGTGATTGACGGGCGCAACGATGGATGCGCCCGGGGACACCGCCTCCCCTGGACGACGGAGCATGCTCCTCAGTCGTTCCGTAATCAACTGCCTGACCCCCTTCGATCAACTCAGCGCTTTACTTCAGCGACGACGGCGGCTCCTTGCGAATTAGCAGGCGCTGGAGCGGCAGTGGATTGAGGCCGGGGCGCTGCACTGGCCGCGGACTTTGCCGGCTCGGGCTTCACGATATCGATGCTGCCTTTAAAGTACGCGCCGTCCTCGATAATAATGCGCGCCGTCTTGATGTCGCCCACGAGCCGAGCATCCTTGCGGATCTCCAACTTGTCGCTGGCATCCACGTTGCCCTGAATGTTCCCCAGAACCACAACCTCGCGCGCTTTCACACTCGAGTGAACCTTCCCGTTGGGGCCAACGGTGAGCCGGTGCTCCTGAAGTTCGATCGTGCCCTCTACGTCGCCGTCGACGTAGAGGTCCTCTTTGCTGTAAATCTGGCCGTTGATTTTCACGGCTTTCCCGATGCTTGCCTGACCGCGCGTGCTGTCCGGCGGCGGCTCGGGGGTCTTAAATGGCGTGCTGGACAAAGGTGTTGCCTCCTTCTTCGGTTCGATGGGATTCGACGGCGGAGCCGCCGCGGGACGTGGCGCGGGTGGAGCCTCTTCCTGACGCTTGTTAAAGATACTCATTATGGCGGTCCTCCCCGTTTATAAGGATGATCCTGCACGGTAAGCTACCGTCCTAATAGTCTATAAGGGATTTCAGAAAAAACGCAAACGTTACCCGGAATATCGGGTTAACGCAGTCGGCATAATTTGCGGGCCATTCGCTGGGGTCCGGTTTCCCCCGGCTTCTGCTGGAATGGTCTAAAATTCTCCTAACAGTCGGTCGACTCGCACTCACGGATACCTATGCCAATTAGGAAAGTGGTCTTGACGCTCGCCCTGGCAACTTTGGCGAGTGCTCAAGCGGCCGAATTCAACGGCCCTGAAGCCCTGGAATTTACTCGGCACCTGACAGCTTTTGGGCCGCGGCCTTCCGGCTCGGACGCCATTCGCAAAACGCAAGTTTACATCCTCGGCGAGTTGAAAGCCCTTGGTTATCAGCTCGTTGAAGACGATTTCACGGCGACCACTCCACTCGGTCCGACGCCCATGAAAAACATCATCGCGCGGTCTCCCGGAAGATCCCGCAACGTCATCGCCATCACAGGGCATTACGACACCAAGTCCATGCCTAGAACTATTTTCGTCGGCGCGAACGATGCCGGCTCGTCCGCCGGATTCCTGCTGGAACTGGCCAAGGCAATCGCGCAAAAGCCTCGCCAGGATGAAATCCAACTAGTTTGGTTCGACGGCGAGGAAGCCGTGGTGTCATGGACCGAGTCGGACAGCCTGTACGGCAGCCGGCATCTGGCCGAGCGCTGGACGGCCGACGGCACGCTGGCGCGCATCACCGCCTTGATCAACGTCGACATGATCGGCGACAAGGATCTGGACATTCTGAACGACTTGAATTCCTCGGCGCCCTTGCGCCAATTAGTTTGGCGTGTTGCCGATCAGCTAGGATACGGCCAGCATTTTCTGCGTCAGCAAAGCGCCATCGAGGATGACCACATCCCATTTCTAAAGCGCGGCGTCAACGCGCTCGACTTGATCGACTTCAATTACGGTCCCAACAATCTGTTCTGGCATACGGATAAGGACACTGTCGACAAGCTCAGCGCGGAGAGTTTTCAAATTGTCGGGAATGTGCTACTCGAAACACTGAATGAATTGGAGCGCGGTGACGGAGCCGATGGACGGGATCATCGTCGTTGATAAGCCTTCGGGTTGGACGTCGCACGATATCGTGAACAAGATGCGGCGGCTTGCGAACACGCGCAAGGTGGGACACTTGGGCACGCTCGACCCCATGGCGACCGGCGTTCTGCCGCTGGTGATCGGCCGCGCCACGCGCCTGGCGCAGTTTTACACCCAAAGCGAGAAGACCTACCACGCTCGCGTGCGGTTCGGCTTCTCAACCGACACCTACGACGCCGAGGGCACGGCAACGTCGGTGCCGTGCGAACTGGCGTTGGATGCCACGGAACTGGAGCGGCACCTGGAAGCGTTCCGAGGCGAGTTCCTCCTGCGGCCGCCGCCTGTTTCGGCTAAGAAAATTCGCGGCGTGCCGGCCTACAAACTAGCTCGCCAGCATGTCGAAGTGGAGTTGAAACCGGTTCCAGTTCAGGTTCACGAGCTGACACTCACAACCATCGAAGGCTCGGAGGCGCGTTTGTTGACGCGCTGCTCGGCGGGAACCTATCTGCGCTCGATTGCCCACGAATTGGGGCAGGCGCTACACTGCGGTGCGCATCTTTCGGCGTTACGGCGTTTGCGTGCGGGCGATTTCTCGATCGAGCAGGCGCGCACTTTGGAGGCGCTCGAGTCACTCGCGGCCGCAGACCGCCTGAAGGAAGCGTTGATTTCTGCGGGCGATCTCCTGCCGGAGTTCCCGTCGGTCGTCGTCGATCCCGCGACAGCAGGCCAGGTTCGCCAAGGCCGCGATTTTCATGTGTCGCCGTTTCGCATCACCCAGGGAACGCGTTACGTAAAGGCGCTGTCAGGCGACGGTGATCTGCTCGCCATCGGAGAGGCGAAGCTGCCGAATGTCTATCATCCGGTGGTGGTGCTCTAGCTGGGCCTGACCGGCGCTCACATATCCTTCTTCCAAGCCTGTAGCCGAATGACTCACATTCTCGAGGACGCCGGGCGCTAAGAGTCATTGGCGTCAATTCCCGAATCCTGGATGCTGAATTGCTGTTAAAGAATTCGCGGAATCGCGCAATGAACAATGTCAGACCCCTCCTGCTCCTCCTAGCCACCTCTCTGTCGGCACAGGTGCGGCTGCGTTATCTCGACCTAGGCTTGCAGCCAAAACCCTGTTGTATGACGACGGATGCGGCGGGTAACGCGTACGTAGTAGGCAGCTACTTTGTATCTGCAGCACCGTTGGCCCCGAACAAGATCGTTGTCTACAAGATCAATCCGACGAATGGTACGGTATACCGGTTGATCTTTGGCGGCAGCGGTTATGACCAGCCATCCGGAATTGCGGCGGATGCGAATGGAGCGTCTTCGTCGTCGGCATGACGACCTCCGGAGACTTTCCCCTGGTCAACCCTCTTGTTGGCAGTGGACCGCTGGCTCACAACGGAGAATACCGGGGCTTCCTCAGCAAAATCGGCCCAACCGGAAAACTCGTGTTTTCCACCTTCATCGGCGGCACGCAGTCCGGATCTCAGGTGGGTGGGGTGACGCTCGACGCTGCGGGCGATGTGTACATCACTGGCACAACCTCCGCGGCTGATTTTTCAGTGACCCCAGGAGCCTATGCGAACACGGGCAATGCGTTCGTCATGAAGATCTCAAACGCTGGCGATCGAATCATGCTCTCCACGTTTATAGGGTCGGGTGGCACCGGTCTGGCGATTGCCGTAGGCGGTGACGCTGCCATCACAGTGGGCGGTACGGCCGAGAGCGATGGGTTCCCGCCGACGCCGGGGGCGATTCAGACTACGTGTGTTTGCGGCCCATATCACACGGGTGGGTTCCCGGGAAACGGCGGGGTTTGGTATGCAAGTTTCATCTTGAGGTTGAGTGCGGATGGCAGCCGGATGTTGTGGTCCACGTATTTCGGAGGCGGCGAACAAGCAGGGCCCGTGCAGGCGATGGCCTTGACGAGCGACGGGGGAGTGGTGGTGGGGGGGCAGGCGTCCGGTGTTCCGGTTACGCCGGAAGCCTTTCAAACTACGAACCGGTCTGATGGCGGACAAGCTCTCTTTGTGACGCGACTGAACTCCACCGGCACGGCGCTGAAGTTCTCTACGTTTTTGGGTGGCTCGGTCAGTGAGCAATTTGGCGGGCTGCAATTGGATGCACAGGAGCACCCTTGGGTCACCGGCACGACTTCCTCGCCCGACTTTCCACTTGCCCCGCAGAGCTTGAACCTGGGGAATGGTTCGTGGCGGAGCTTTCGGCGGATGCGTCGAGCCTGCTTTCGACCCGGACGTACCCATACGGGGCTGCGGGCGCGGCGTTGATGATGGATTCATCGGGCGGGATGACGCTGCTGGGGCCGGTGGGGTCGTTGATCCGAATCCCTGTGGGAGCTTTGACGAAGATCTCGCTGCTGGCACAGATGAATGCCCAGGCGTACCTGCCGTCGCAGCGGGTGGCCCCGGGCGAGGTGATTACTTTGATCGGGACGGGGCTGGGACCGGTTCATGGCGTGAGTGCGCAGCCTGATTCCAGCGGCAAATATCCAACCAAGGTGGGGAGTGTGCAGGTGACGTGCGATGAAATTCCAGCACCGTTGCTGTTCGTCAGCACGCACCAGATCAATGCGGTGGTTCCGTTTGAGGTGAGCGGGAAAACGTCCATTCTGCTGCGGGTAGACTCGGCCAACAAATCCACGACAGGGTTGAGGCTTCTGGTTGTGCCGGCATATCCGGAGATCTTCTCCACGCCCACAGGCACGCCGGCTGCGCTGTCCGAGCGCAATGCGGTGGCGATGAATGAGAACGGCAGCGTGAATTCGCCGAGCAACCCGGCGAGGCAGGGTTCGAAGATCACGTTCTGGGTGAACGGGGCGGGGCTGTTCAGGCCGGCGCTGGCGGACGGGACGGTGGTGGAGGCATCGATGGCAGTGCCGGTACTGCCTATTTCGGTTGGGTACAGCGCCGGATTCCCTGATGCGCAGACGTTACCGGCCACCTTCAAAGCCGCGCCGGGACAGGTGACGGGGGTGCTCGAAGTGACCGCTACGTTGCCGGAGCATGCTCTGGGGTCGAACGCCACGTTGACTACACAGGTGGGCGGTGTTGTGAGCGACGGCGTCAACATCGCCGTGCAGTAATTTACTTTCGCAGAAAGTCGAAATCGCAACCCAGGTTGGCCTGCGTCACATGCTCCAGGAACAGGCGGCCATAGCCGCGCTCGTATTGGCGCGCAGGCGGCTGGAAGCGAGATAGCCGGCGTGTGATCTCGTCGGCTGGCACGCGTAGCTCGATGCGGCGCGCGGCGACATCCAGCTCGATTTCGTCTCCGGTTTTCACGGCGGTCAGCGGACCACCAACGGCCGATTCCGGCGCCACGTGCAGGACGACAGTTCCGAAGCTGGTTCCGCTCATGCGCGCGTCGCTGATGCGGACCATGTCGTCGATGCCGCGATTCAACAGGACGCGCGGCATGGGGATGTGACCCCACTCGGGGAAGCCGGGCGCACCTTTCGGGCCGCAATTCTTCATCACGAGGACTGTGTTCTCATCCACCGGCAAATCGTCGCGGTCGATTTCCGCGCGCATGTGTTGATAGTTTTCGAACACATACGCGCGCCCACGATGTTGCAACAGTCGCGGCGATGCGGCCGTCTGTTTGAGGACCGCTCCATCGGGAGCCAAATTGCCATAGAGGATGGCTGTGCCTCCCTCTTCATGGAGCGGTTCGGCGACGGTGCGGATAACCTCACGTCGATAGCACTCGGCGCGCTCCAGGTTCTCGCGCATCGTTCTACCAGTCACGGTTAGCGCATCGCCGTGCAAGAGATCTACTATCTCTTTCATAGCCGCGGGCAGGCCGCCGGCATAGTAAAAATCTTCCATAAGAAATTCGCCCGAGGGCTTGACATTGGCTATCCACGGTGTGCGCCGCGAGATGGCATCGAAATCATTGAGCTCGAGCGGAATGCCGAGGCGGCCGGCGATGGCGACCAGATGCACCACCGCGTTGGTTGAACCGCCGATCGCCATGTCTACCGTGATGGCATTCTCGAATGCCTGCCGCGTCATGATCTGCGAAGGACGCACGTCCTCCCAAACCAGTTCCACCGCGCGCCGGCCACTCAACTCGGCGATAGCGAGGCGTCGCGAATCGGGCGCGGGAATGTTGGCGCAACCGGTTAGCGTCATGCCCAGTGCTTCGGCGATGCTGGTCATGGTCGACGCCGTGCCCATGACGGTGCAATGGCCGGCACTGCGCGAGAGGCCGCCTTCGATCTCCGACCATTCTTCCTCGCCAAGCTGTCCGGTGCGGAATAGATCAAAGAGCTTGCGGCCGTCAGTACCTGAACCCAGGCGGCGATCGCGCCAGTTGCCGCTGAGCATGGGTCCGCCGGGAACAACGATGGCCGGGATGTCGGCGCTGGCCGCGCCCATGAGCTGGGCGGGCGTCGTCTTATCGCAGCCACAGAGCAGCACGACGCCATCGATCGGATTTGCTCGAATGGATTCCTCCACGTCCATCGCCATGAGGTTGCGATAAAGCATGGTGGTGGGGCGCATGAACATTTCGCCGAGCGAAATCGTGGGGAACTCGAGCGGTACCCCACCCGCCGCCCACACACCGCGCTTGACCGCTTCGGCCACCGTGCGCAGATGGACGTTGCAATTATTCAGCTCGCTCCATGAGTTACAGATGCCGATGACGGGTTTGTTGTCGAAGACGTCGGAGTTGAATCCTTCCGAACGCAGGAATGCGCGGCGCGCGTAATTTTCGTAAGCGGGGCCACTCCACCATTCCTGGGAGCGAAGTTTTCTCGGGGCGCTGGGTACGGGCATGAGGATTTATTACATCGCGAGAACCGCCAGATTGTCCAGAAGACCCGATGGGCTTTAACGCCTCGCAAGCTGCGTGGAAAAACGAACTCCCCCTGTAACGTTCGCCTTTCCTTTGTCACTACGTCGCTGAGGAGTCAGATTTTTCTGACCGGAGGACCTCAATGCAGCTACCAAAGCAAATTAACGAGACAGCAAAGAGACATTTCGCCGAGCGTTTCGGCAAGCGTGAGTACCTTATCGTACATAGCGCCAGCGACCTTCATCCCCAAACCAAGAGCCCGATCTATCTAATCACGGCCGTGTTATCCAGTGAACCTAATGCGAGGCCGGTCGAACTTATCCTGGACGAAGAGGCCCGCCCGCTCGATCTCGGTCACTTGAGAAGGCAGTTATTCATTCGCCACATACCCCCTGTACCGGCGGAGATCATCCATGCAGCGTCCGTCAAGGTCAATCCACCAGTGAACGATCTGAGGCTGGGTGAGTGCGATACATTCCGCGAAACCATTACGGTAACTATTCCAAAGTCATCTGCAGTGGCTCCGGCTGATATCTATTTTCTGGCGGACAATACGGGCAGCATGACTACTGCGATTGCTTCGGTCCAAACCGGTGCCAGCGCCATGTTATCGGCACTCAGTTCTTTAGCTGGTTTGCAATTCGGCGCCGGGAGTTACCGTGATTTTATAAACCCCGGAGATCCCCCCTCAGCCGCTTTCCAAAACCTGCAACCTATTACTGCCAGCACGGCCTCGGTTGCGGCCGCTATCGGGACGTGGTCGGCATCAGGTGGTGGTGATGGCCCGGAGGCTCAGCTCTTTGCTCTCGATCAGGTTGCGCAACCGGCCGGGGGCTCCATCGGCTGGCGTCCCGGAGTACAACATATCCTTGTTTGGTTTGGAGACGCTCCGGGTCATGATCCGATCTGCAGCGCAGTTACAGGTCTTCCTTTCAGCATCACAGAGGCCTCGGTAACTGCAAAAATACAAGCCAATAGCATCACTGTCCTGGCTCTTAGTCTGAATGACGGGTCAGGTTACTCAGCGGGACTCGATGACGACCCGACGAACTTACTCGGCCCCCTGAATCCTGACTATTCCGCTTGCGGCGCTCCTGGTGGAACTGCCGGCCAAGCCAGCAGGATCACGGCAGCGACGGGAGGCATAGAAGTAACCTCGGTTGACCCGACTACCATTGTCAACACGATTATCGCTGAGTTGAAAGCATTACTAACTATCAAGAATGTTCACTTACAACCAGTGGGAGCCATTGCTCCATTTGTGACCTCCATCACGCCGGCCAGTTACGGTCCTCTTCCCGCCGATCAGGATAACGTGCTGACGTTCGAGGTAACCTTCAACGGCGATGCGGCCGATTGCACGACTCGAGACAAAGTGTTTACCGGCGCGATCGATGTGATCGTGGATGGTAGTGTTGCGGCGGCTAAGCCTACGCGCATTACTGTGCCGGCGTGTAAGTACACTTACGGCGTGAAGTTCCTATGCGGCACGCAAAGTGATTGCGCGTGTGCATGCGGGCCTGTGCGTCCGGGTACCTATGCGACCGAGATCAATATTCTCAACCCGAAATGCAAAGAGGCCCTCATCACGAAGCGTGTGGTGCCACTGGTTTTCGCGGGCTCTGTCAATGGACGCGAACCAGCCACAGTAGAGGCCCGCGCGACCGATCGCATCGTGTTACCTCCCGGCGCGGCCACCATGGACGATTGCTGCCGGATCGCGAAACTGCTTTATGGAGGAGTGCCAGAGGCGCCAATGCCGCTGACTGTCGGCTTCCTGGAGATCATCAGCGACCAGCCTCTGCATGTGACGGCTGTTTACACGGCATCCGACCCCAAGGGCAACGGGTTGAGTGTAGAGGTCGTTCCGGTGCCATTCCAACTAACCTGAAGTTAGGCCCGAAGCAATCCTGAAGTGAACGATCCCCGGCCGCTGTCGACCGGGGATTGTTCTTTCTGGAACAACCTACATCTCGCTGGAGTCCAATCTTTCGAAGTCACGCGCGCGGGTCTTTCACAGCACGATGTCAGCCGGTGGAGGGCGATCATGTTCGACCAGATTGTCGGCGAGAAGACCGCGCGCAAACCGTTTGCGTTCGCGGTGTCTGTTTCCGGCCAAGCGGTGGTGCTTGGCCTCGCTATTTTGCTTCCGGTGTTGCACACCCAGGCCGTCACTTCACCGCGGCTCACGCAGGTGGTCCCGCTGCTAAGACCCTGGGGAACCCAACATCCCACGCAGCAGAAACCGGTCACGGGTCGTACCCCAGCGAGGCCGGGGCTACCTATCTTCAGCGAACGCACTCTGCTGCAGCCGCCGCGCATTCCGCAAACCGTTGCGATGATTGATGACGCTCCGAGTGTTGAGTCGATCCCCGGATCGGCTGCATTCTCCGGCACTCCGGATGGTGTCTTTGGGCTTCTTCAACCGCAAGCTGCTTTGCCGCCCAAACCTGCACCGCCGCCCCCAGCCGCACCGAAGGCCCTACCTACCGTCACTCCGCGCCTGAAAATCGGCGGTATGGTGCAGGCCGCAAAAATTCTGCGCCAGGTGAAACCCGTCTATCCCCAGCTTGCGAGACAGGCGCGCATTTCCGGCGAAGTTCGTCTGGAGGCGGTGATCAGCCGTGAAGGCACTGTGGAAAGCTTGCAGGTGTTGAGCGGGCATCCGCTGCTGGTGCCGGCGGCCCTCGACGCGGTACGCCAATGGCTCTACCGGCCAACTTTACTCAACGGCGAGCCGGTTGAGGTCCTCACGCAGATTGAAGTCCATTTCAAACTCGGCGAATAAGTTCTGACAAGATGTAGAGGTGCTCGGTCCGCGCTGGAAGCTATTACTCATCGCCGCGTTGTGCCTGTCTGCCTGCAAGCCTCCTGAAGAATCGCAGCAGAAGGCGATCATAGGGGCGGTATTGATTGATGGGACCGGCGGGCCGCCCAGGTCGGATTCGGTGGTGATCGTCGCCGGTTCGCGCATTCGCGCGGTGGGGAACCGCGGCAATATGCCGATCCCGGCGGGCGTGGAGAAGATCGACGGCATGGGGAAGTTTCTCGTGCCGGGGCTGATCGACTTGCACGTGCACCTGGGCACGCGCTCCGGCCCCAAATTCAATGCCGCGGAGTATACGCGCGAGCGCGTCGAGCACAATCTGAATGCGTATTTGTACTTCGGCGTTACCACGGTTCGCAGCATGGGCACCGATCGTCCGGCCGTCTTCGACATCCGCCGAGCGGAGCGCAATGGTCAACTGTTCACAGCCAATCTGTTCACGGCAGGGCGCGGCTTCACTGCGCCAGGCGGACATCCGTCACCCGAAGTCGGCGACGTCGTCATTCAAACCGACAGCCCGGACGATGCCCGGAAACAAGTCGACACGCTCGCGGGCGAACAGGTAGATGCCATCAAGATCTGGGTGGATGATCTCGGCGGTACCGTGCCGAAAATCAAGCCCGCCGTGACCGGCGCGATTCTCGACGAAGCGCGCAAGTTCAACATCCCGGTGACCGCGCACATTTATTCATTGGCCGATACGCGGCACTTGGTGAGCGAAGGCGCCGCCGGTTTTCTGCATATGATTCAGGATACGGATGACATCGATCCAGCATTTATCTCGCAACTGCGCGACCTTCGCACCGTTTTTGCCCCGACGCTCGTGCGCCAGGAGCTCGATTGGTTGTATGCCGAACATCCGGAGTTACTTAACGATCCCGATGTGGCGCGCTCCGTGGATGCGGACGTGATCGCCGCGGCGAAGCAGGCAGCTCAAACGAGCCATCCAACACCTGCGGACCGGCAGAATTACGACCGCGCGGTTCAAAACACAGGAAAACTGGCGGCCGCAGGCGTGCCGATCGGGTCGGGATCCGATGGCGGATCGAGTCTTGATTTTCCGGGACTAATGACACATCGTGAACTGGAATTGCTCATCAAGGCGGGTCTGAGCCCCATGGATGTCATTGTCGCGGCGACGCGAACGGGCGCCCTGGCGCTTCGCAAAACCGACGAACTGGGCACGATCGAACCAGGCCGCTATGCAGACCTGTTGCTGGTATCGGCCAACCCGCTCGAAGACGTGCGAAATCTGCGCAAGATCGACCGGATCATGTTACACGGCGAGTGGGTGGACCGCGACCATTTGACCCTCAAATAGGGCTGTGTTTTCTCGAACTTCCTGCCGTACACTTGCGTATGGGTAGCTCTGAGGTGATTATGCGCAGATCGACCTTCCTATTTTTGACACCCGCGCTGCTCTTCTTAGCGGGCTGCGATATCGAGGATTTCGGCTCTTCGGACCGCTTTACGGCGGACTTCCACTACAGCCAGCCGCTGAAACCAGGGGGCCGGGTAACCGTCGAGAATTTCAACGGTTCCATCGAAATCACCGGCTCGGACACCGACACGGTCGATGTCTCGGGCGTTAAGTATGCCGGGACGCAGGAGTTGCTCGATCAATTGAAGATCGAGGTCGTCAAGACCGGTGATGTGGTGCAGATCCGCACCGTGCGGCCGTCGGAACGCCGGGGCAACATGGGCGCTAAGTACGTGATCCGCGTCCCGCACAAAGTCGAGCTCGAGCGCATCAGCAGCTCAAACGGTGCGATTCATGTCAACGATGTGGAAGGGCCCGCGCGGCTGCGAACCTCGAACGGCGGCGTCCACACCAACAACTTAAAGGGCAACTTGGATGCTTCCACATCGAACGGCGGAATTGAGGTGGAAGACCTGGAAGGTTCCGCGATCCTCAAGACCTCGAACGGGCGAGTGCATGCCGAGGGTGTCCGCGGCCAACTCGAAGCAGAAACGTCAAACGGCGGCATCAACGTTCATGTGGCGAAGGCCGATTCCGGTCATCCGATCCGCCTCGATACTTCGAATGGTGGTATCGACGTAACCCTTGATCAGCCAACGCTGAACGATGTCATCGCTTCCACGAGCAACGCTGGCATCACCGTGCACCTGGCTCCATCCATCGCCGCGCGCGTGAAAGCACATACGTCAAACGGCTCGATTTCGTCGGATTTCGACGTCAAGGTCCAAGGGCAGATCAGCAAGCACAGCCTGGAAGGAACGATCGGCGATGGCGGGCCGATGCTGGACCTTTCGACCTCGAACGGCAGTATTCACCTGGTTAAGCTGTAACCAACTGATTCACTGGCGGTTGCCGGAAACCTCGGGTCCGCCGGGGGCTGGTCGTTTATACTAAATAATATAAATGCACCAGAAGCGAACCGAGCGAATCGACCTCGATCCTCAAGAGACCAATGAGTGGCTGGATGCGCTGGATCAGGTAGTGGATGAGGCGGGGCCTGACCGGGCTTCCTTCATCCTGGAGCGCGTCGCGCAACGCGCACGGCAGATCGGGGTAGATCTCCCCATCCGCCAAAACACACCGTACATCAACACCATCCCGCCGGAGGATGAGGTTCCTTATCCCGGCGACCGTGCGCTCGAGCGGCGCATTAAGAGCCTGACGCGCTGGAACGCCATGGCCATGGTGTCGCGGCAGAACAAGTTCGACCACGGAATCGGTGGTCATATCGCGACCTATGCGTCGATCGCGACGCTTTTCGAAGTCGGCTTCAACCATTTCTTCCACGCAAGTTATGGGGACCAGCCCGGTGACCTGGTTTACTTTCAAGGCCATGCCTCTCCGGGCGTCTATGCGCGGGCGTTCCTCGAAGGCCGTTTGACGCCGGAGCATCTGGAGAATTTCCGCCACGAATTGCGCGACCATCCGGGTTTGTCGTCGTATCCGCATCCCTGGCTGATGCCCGGATTCTGGAAGTTTCCAACGGTGTCGATGGGAATTGGTCCGATCAATGCCATCTACCAGGCACGGTTTACCCGCTACCTGGAAAATCGCGGGCTGATCGCTAAGGCGCCGAGGAAGGTTTGGGCCTTTCTCGGCGACGGTGAGATGGACGAGCCGGAGTCGATGGGCTCGCTAACGCTGGCTTCGCGTGAGCGGTTGGACAATCTCATCTTTGTCATCAATGCGAACTTGCAGCGGCTGGATGGGCCGGTGCGCGGCAATGGAAAGATCGTGCAGGAACTCGAAGCCGCGTTTCTGGGCGCCGGCTGGAACGTCATCAAAGTTCTTTGGGGCACGGACTGGGACGATTTGCTGGAGCGGGACTCGAGCGGCCTCTTACTGAAGCGCATGGAAGAGTGCGTGGATGGCGAATACCAGTCGTTCAAAGCACGGGGCGGCGCGTATGTTCGCAAAGAGTTCTTCGGTAAGTATCCGGAAACGCTCAAGCTCGTTGAGCATCTCACCGACGACCAGATTTATCGCCTGCGCCGCGGTGGGCATGATCCGTTAAAGGTCTACAACGCCTACAAAGCGGCGGTTGAGCACACCGGGCAGCCGACGTTGATCCTGGCCAAGACCGTGAAGGGTTATGGCGTGGCGGAAATCGAAGCGCGCAACCCGACCCATCAACAGAAGGAGTTGAACGACCGCGCTGTGCAGTTGTTCCGCCAGCGGTTCGACATTCAGCTTCCAGAAGACGTCGCGCAGAACGTCTCGTTCTACAGACCGCCCGAAGGCAGCCCGGAGATGGCCTACCTGCACGAGCGGAGGCGTCAGCTTGGCGGCTATATGCCGGAACGGGTTGTGCCGGCCACCCAGATTCATGCTCCGGCGCTCGACACTTTCGCCGAGCTGTTGCATGGTTCAAAAGCGCCGCATCCCTCCACGACCATGGCGTTCGTGAAGCTGCTGACGACGCTGCTGAAGCACCAGGAAATCGGCAAGCGCGTGGTGCCGATCATTCCCGATGAGGCGCGCACGTTCGGCATGGAGTCGCTGTTCCGGCAATTCGGCATCTACGCTTCCGGCGGTCAGCTCTACAAGCCGCACGATGCCGACATGTTCCTGTATTACAAAGAGCAGCAGGACGGGCAGATTCTGGAGGAAGGCATCACGGAAGCCGGCTCGATGGCCTCGTTCACCGCCGCAGGCACGGCATATTCCAACCATCGAATCGAAATGATTCCGTTCTTCATTTACTATTCGATGTTCGGATTCCAACGAGTGGGCGATCTGATCTGGGCGTTCGCCGATGCGCGTGGCAAAGGCTTTCTCATGGGCGGCACCGCGGGACGCACCACGCTCTCCGGCGAAGGATTGCAGCACCAGGATGGGCACAGCTTGGTGTTAGCCAGCACGGTGCCGACGTGCGCGGCCTACGATCCGGCTTACGCGTACGAAATTGCCGTGATCGTGCAAGACGGCATCCGGCGCATGTACCAGGAGCAGGAAGACCGCTTCTACTACCTGACGCTCTACAACGAAAACTACGCGATGCCTGCGATGCCGGAGGGTGCGGTCGAGGGAATCCTCAAGGGCAACTATAAATTCAGGTCCGCCGAGAATGGGAAGGCCGCTTTGCAGCTTTTCGGCAGTGGCCCGATTCTGAACGAAGCTGTGCGCGCGCAGCAGATTCTTGCCGAACGGTACGGGGTCGCGGCGGATGTTTGGAGCGTGACCAGCTACAACGAGCTGCGGCGGGAAGCATTGCGCACCGAACGCTGGAATAGATTGCATCCGGACCAGGCGGCGCGGGTTCCATATATTGTGTCCGCGCTAAAAGGCGAGCCGGGCCCCATCGTCGCCGCGACGGATTATATGAAAGTCGTGCCCGATCAGGTTGCTCCGTGGCTTCCTGGCCGCATGGTGACGCTGGGCACCGACGGCTTCGGCCGCAGCGACAATCGCGAGCATCTCCGGCGGCACTTCGAGGTGAACGCGGAAGCGATTGTCGCGGCGGCGCTATCGCGGCTGGCGCGCGATGGCGCGTTCGATGCGGCGAAAGCGACGAAGGCGATCGCTGAGCTCGGCGTCGATCCGGAGCGGATGGACCCTGCGCTAGCGTAGTATCTCGGGATTTCGTCCCGTCGGGAGGAATGCGCGACATTGACTTTTTGGGTCGGGCGTGTCGCCCCGAGTCTTGGGTCCGCGAGTCTCGCAGCGCATTTGGAGGACGAGCTGTGCGGGCGATCCTGCTTAGATTTGCTGTCGATTCGCCCCTAATTTGCAAGTCTCCTCTTGAAGGAGTTAACCGTGTCTCGGGCCGATGGCAAGATCATTATCGATGCGAAGACGTTTCAGGAGCTGCTAGGAAAGCTGACCCAAACGATGGTGGAGAAAGTATTCCGGGAAGGACGGACGCACATCGGTGGGCCGGATTTCGTGGGTGGGGACATCGCCATCATGCTGAGATACTCGCTGAGCATCTACAGCTTGCTGTTCTACCTGAACGCGGACGTGCGGAGAAGTGAGGACGTGGATTGGAGCGTGCGCTACGGCGTCACTGCCATGTCGCTGGTGCGATCTCTCATCGATTGCCTCTACAACATCACGTTGATACTTGAGAATCCTGTCGTCAAGGCCGTGGAATATCGCAAGAGTGGGCTTAGAAAAACGCTGGAAGCTCTGAACGAGGATCAGCAGCGATATGGCGGCGACCCGAAATGGGACGAGTACATCAGGCAACGGCGTGAGGCAGTGGAGCAATTTGTGCGCATCAGCGGCTTCACGATGGCTGAGGTCATGAATCAGCCCATGTGGCAAACGCTTGGCTTGTACATCAACACGAAAGGGCCGGGCGGCACGCTAACTCCGCACCAGCAATTTCTCAAAACATTCACCTACACGGAATGGCGACAATATTCGGCGCTTTCGCACGGTGCATACGAGTCTTTTATCGGTACGATGGGGCATCTGCCAGTGGGAGTATATTACGTCAGTGACTTCCTGCCGCACGAGAATAGGCCAAAGGTCGATGAAAGCTATGACATTTTCGTCTCCAAGCACCTGGGGAGGGCTGCTACGGTTCTGCTATGCATGGTGACGGAACTGCAGGCGCGGTGCAGGTTCGAGGGAGCCAATATTAATGAGCGCATCTGCCAGGTATGGGAAGCGTTGACTCCTCTGTCCCAGGCCAAGGAACTATACGACGTGCGCTATAAGCATTTGATGGACGACCGGGGGATTTCGAACTAACGGATTAAACCAGGTCTGAGTTCCATTCAGGTGGAGGAACGAGGCCCTGGCTGCCCACCTCAGCCGTCGTGGGTACCGCAGTAGGACAATTGATCACACACCCGGCGCTTCCCTAGAAAAACGCGCGAACACGGCCGCTGGCCGTTGTATACTTCTCGGATCGGCACGAGGAGGTGCGGTATGAGTTCGCGTAGGCAATTTCTGGCGGCGGGCGCCGCAGGAGCGCTTTGGGTGACCCGGGCTCGCGCGGCCAAGGGCGATTTCAGCTATACGGAAGTCGAGGGCCGCATCTCGCGGCATGATTTCCGCGATCTCACCAAAGAGGACCTGCCCACGCCGGCGTTGATCCTCGACGAAGCGTTGTTTCAGAAGAACCTGCACACCATGGCGGAGCACAACAAGGCCACGGGGCTGAAACTCCGGGCGCATGTGAAAATCCACAAATGCCCCGAGATCAGCAAGCAGCAGATTGCTCTGGGAGCTTACGGCGTGTGCTGCGCGACCACGGCCGAGAGCGAGTTGCTGGTGAGTTCCGGTGTCAAGAATGTTCTGCATACCTGCCAACCAGCGGGACGCGCACAGATCGCCCGCACGGTTGCGTTGGCCAAGCGCGAGCCGACCTTCACGGGCGTGGTGGACGATCCCATCACCGTGGATGCTCTCGAAGAAGCGCTCGCGGCCGCACACGTCAAGATGAACGTGATCGTCGACGTTTACGCTGGTCTCAACCGCCAGGGGTGCCAGCCGGGTGAGCCCGCGCTACGCTTAGCGCAGAAGGTGGATCAGTCGAAGCAGATGAAGCTCGTGGGCATCATGGGTTATTCCGGCGGCGCGTCGCACACGCACGGCTGGGAGGCCCGCAAACAGAAATCGACCGGAGATGTCGCGGCTATGCTCGAAACCGTCGAGCTTTGCCGCAAGTCCGGCCTGCCGATCGGCATCATCACCGGCGGGAGCACGGGCACGTACAACATCGATACGGAAAATCACCTCACGGAATTGCAGGCGGGTTCGTACATCTTCATGGACACTCTGTATCGCAGGATCGGTGGGAAAAGCGACGAACATGTTTACTCGGATTTCGAGCCGGCCCTGAGTGTCATGACGACGGTTATCAGCAAGACGCGTCCGAATCAATGCGCAGTCGACTACGGAAACAAGGCGCTGCTGCGAACGACCGACGAGGTGAAAGGACGGCCGGAAGTGAAGGTCGACAGCGGCGGCGCGGAGTACGGGATGCTTTCGTGGAATGACGGTCCCGAGTTCAAGCTCGGGGAGCGCGTCGAGATCTACCCATCGAATCTGGACACCAGCACGAACGTATACGACCGTTACTATGTGGCGCGCGGCGAGCAGATCGTGGATGTGTGGCCGATCATGGGCCGTTCAGGCGCAGCGCAGCGTTAGGACTTGGTGATTCCCGGCAGCCAGCGCATGGCATTCTCGCGGAAGATTTTCCGCACCACCGGCTCCGGAAGGCCGAGCCCTTGGACCTGACGATCACGGAAGGTCAATGTGTCGCTCGTCGCGAAGAACTTCCAATCGAAATCGTGCGGCCGCTCGATGTCTTCGACCGCATCGGTGCCTGTCATCGTAGGTCCGAGGACGAAATCCGTTCCGTAAAGCACGCGGTCCTGATATTTCGTGAGAAACTCGCGCGCCTGCTGATGATCGCCGCGAACGAAATAGCGCACGCGTGCGGCGAGATCCACGGCGAAGTTCGGGTAGGCGTCGAATCGCTTCGCCAGGCGATCCCAATGCTCTTCGTCGCTGCCGACGTGGCAGCCCACCACGCGAAGTTTCGGATGGCGGGCCAGCATGCGATCGCGCGCTGCAAGAATCGCATCTTTTCGCGGCATGTCGGGTTTGTTGTACATGTTCCACTCCCGGTGCTGGCTGTAATAGCCGAACTCCGGGTTGTTCTTATCGATGGGCATCCAAGCGCCATCGGGTTCGGCAATGTGCGCGATGAGAGTCTTATCGGCTTTCTGCATCGCGTCGAAGACCGGCGAAAGTGCAGCATTGTCGGGTAGAAGATGGCCCGATTTTCCGCGAATCCCCATGCCTAAGTTCTTCCAGATCTTGACGCCAATCGCGCCGTGATCAAAATCTCCGCGGAGGCCGGCGATCGTCCGCTCGGCGAAATCGTGCTCCTCGAATCCGCGGGCATCGAAGGCAGTCGCCCAGGCGATGCGCCCCTTGGTGGCGCGATGGACTTCGGCCGAGCCGCTAATCTGCTCTTCGAGATCCGATTCTTGGCCGCCGATAGCTCGGGAAACGCAGATACTGAGGCAGCGCCACTGACTTGTTTCCAGCGCCCTAAACAATTCCGGTACCACGCGGTGAATGTGGGTGTGCGTGTCGATGCGCTCGAAGGGCGCCTCAGCCGCGCGGGAACTTCGTAGGGCAGCCGCGGCGGGTATGCATGCGAGTAGCTGACGTCGAGTCATGCGCATACGTTGGCCTCAGGACCTAATCCGGTTTTGCTTCGAGCAACAGATGCTTTGCGAATTGCACGTCCAGGGTCGCCGTGGGGCCTTGGACAATACCTAGGTCTTTGCCATCCACGTAGTCGGTGACGTGGTATGCGCGTTCAGAAAGGCCGCGTAGCGTAATCTTGCCCGTCCACTCCGGCGCAAAGAAAGCGTAATACATACTGGCTCCTTTGCGAACCGCATGAGTTTCAGGCTTGTCAAAGCCGATGTCATACAGAGTCCCCAAATACTCGCCGCGCGACAACATTTTCTCTTTGTAAATGCGCAGCCACTTTTCGAAACTCTGCTCGCGGGCCGGAGTCAGATCGCCACGCTTGCGATCCGCCGAGCCTTCGGGCCATACGAAATTGGTGCCAAGCACGGCCCCCACGCCAACCGCCGAAGCAAAATCATCTTTGTACATATCTACGTGGTCGCTGAAGTAAGCGACTGAGTCACCCTGGAGCGCTTTGAGTGACTTGCCCTTCGTGCGCACTTGATATGCCGACTCGGGATCAGACGCGACGGACATGTTAAAGAACGGCATGGTGAAGAACGAGTACGCGTCGCCGCACGGACAGAACTCAACCAACGCGTCAGACTTGACCTGGCGGGCTGTATCATAGAGAGCTTTGAAAAACAGCGGCATCCCTTCGACTGACTCCTCCGGCCGCGCATGGTGATGTGCTGGGTTGTAGCAGGGCGGCGCACCGTTCATATGTTGACCATCGAGCTTGAGTCCGTCGAATCCCCAATCTTTCATGGCCTTCACCACAATGGCTTTGTGATACTCGATGACGTCCGGGTCAGCCGGGCACAGATACCACGAATTCCAGTAAGAGATTTTCTGCTTGCTGCCGTCCGCGTTCAATAACAGCCAATCCGGGTGCTTCTTTACGAGTTCGGTGCCAGGGTCCGCGGCCAGCGGCGCCCACCATAACTGGGCCTTGAAGCCTTCGGCGTGAATCTTATCGACCAGCGCCCGCATATCAGCGTCGCCATGCGGATACTTCTGCGGATTCAAAAACCAATCGCCTTGCGCGGTCTGCCAGCCGTCATCCAGCGTCACCCACGTAAAGCCGAGCTTCTTCACGACGGGCAGAGCGCCAAACAGCTGGGCCGGCTTCATTTTGCGGCCATAACCCCACGCGCACCAAATCGGCTGGAAGGCGCTATCGGGCGAAGCATCAAAGTGGACGCCCTGCGCAATCATAACGTCGCGGTAATCGCGGAGGGTTTGGAAATAATCGCCCTGATGCACCTCAACGAAGGTCCGAAGGGTTTTCAGCGTTGCGCCGGGTTTGAGCGTTTCATCGTGTTTGAATTCCACGGCGACCGTGGCGTGCCCGGCGTCCGGCTGCGCGACAGGCAGCGAGACCAGTTTGGGCACCATGGCCACGTGTCCCACTCCAATACCCACGTCGCGCCGCCATACATCGATCACTGGTGTGCCGCCACCGTAATCCGGCGCATTCATGCCTAGAAAGTTTTCCTGCTTGAATCCAACTTTCAGAGGCAGCGTCCAATCTGGCCTCTTTTCATAGGAGCCGCTCTGAAAAGACCAGAATGCGGGGCTCTTGTCAGATCCCACGCTGATCGAGTAGTGCTGATTCGTCCAGCCATTCACGGCAAGATCGGACCCGCCCGTATTGGTGTATGCGACATCGAAGAACGCCATGCGCGGAAATTGATCGTAGATGGTAACCGTGACGGTTTTCTTCAACGACGGCGCTGTACCGGTGAGCGTTAAACGCGAACCCGACCCCAGACGGTCATTGACGGACTCGGTAGTTTTACCTTGCAAAGCAAAATCCGTGATATCGCTGCCCGCCACGCGAACGAATTCCGAAGCAGTGAAATCGCCAACCACGCGCTCCTGACCTCCAAGCAAGGCCACCACGCGGCTGTGCATCGAGCCATCGAAATCGACGCGGATGTTTTTGCCCGTCAGGCTGGCGCCATCAGCAAGAGCGGCGACCGCCGTGATCGAGGCAGCAAAAGCAAATTTCCGAAGAATTTTCATAGAGAAGCCGGTTGGAATCGACTTCAGCATATTCCAGCCGCACTCCTACGTCAATTGCGATTTCTTTCCAGATTTAGCCAAAATGAAAGAAAACAACAATACATGTAAATTTATGTAGACATCAAGCCTCGTTGCCTTATACTTGTCTCAACATTTCGATATGCTCCGAGTCCTATGCCTGTTCGTCATGTGCAGCGGTCTGCTGGCCGGCCAGACCAATCAGGACTGGTCGCACTATGTCCGCATTGCCGGTCACGGCCTGCGCGCGGACAATGCCGACCAAATCGTCCGCGAAGCTACAGGCTCCAACGTTTTTGGCATCGAGGTGGACAACGACATCCCGGGCCGTTATGAGAGCTTCGTCGATCCCACGGAAAAGCTGAAAGCCATTCACGCAGTCGCCGAGAAGGCTCATGCCGCCGGCAATTTCGCCTTCGTCTATATCGCCGGCACCGAATGCATCACCGCGCATGCTGCTTCGGCTGCGCACAGCATGGCGAAAGATCATCCAGATTGGCTACAGCGCAAGATTACCGGCGAACCGGCGCTCTTTGGCGGCGGCAGCGCGTTCTGGATTCAACAAGGTGACGAGGATGTCTGGATCACGCCTTTCGCCCCAGAGTGGCGCAAGATCTACATGCAGCGCGTGCGGCAGATCGCCGCCACAGGCATCGATGGCGTATACGTCGACATTCCGTACTGGATGACGCATTTCGATAATTGGGAGAACACCTGGGTTAGCTTTGACGACTACACAGTCGCCGCATTCAAAGCCAAAACCGGACTCAATGCCAAGACTGACCTGAAGCTTGGTGATTTCCGCGACGCCAACTTCCGTAAGTGGGTTGACTTTCGCATCGACGCCATCACTGACTTCATGCACGAGATTGACAGTAATGTCAAAGCCGTGAATCCAAAGTGCAAAACTATCGCCGAGATCTACCCCGGCATCGAAGAGAGTGCCGTGCGCGTCGGTTCGGATATTTACGAACTCTATGGAGTGGTCGACACCATTGCGCATGAGTACTCAACGGGTGGCCGGTCCGCGGCACGAACGCCGCTCGCGTGGCTTCAAGACATGGTGGGTATGTACTCGTTCCGCGCCTGTGCCGGCAGTAAGCCGAGCTGGATGTTGAGTTACTCCTGGGAAAAGGAGAAGGCGATTGCACCCAGCGAGGCTATGCAAAACCTGGCTATGGCACAGTTAATGGCGGGGACGAATACCTGGGATGCGCAGGGTCACGTCATGTCGGGCTCAAATGACATCCAGACACGGAAACGGATCTTCGGCTGGATCAAAGGGTACGGGAACACATTCTTTCTCCCCCGACGATCGATTCGGCCAATCGGCGTCTATTTTTCTCCGAAAACCAGAGACTACTTCGCCAAGGAGTTTATTGACTCCTACCGCGGCATTATGCTGCTGCTCATGCAATCGCATCTGGAGTTTCAGGTTGTGTCACCGCGAACGCTGGCAGATTTTCACGGCGACCTGCTGATCTTACCGGATGTCCGTTGTCTCGGAAAAGACGAATTGACTCAACTGGCGTCGTATGTGGCTTCCGGAAAGAGCTTGATGGCCACCGGTGAGACCGGAAAATACGACATTAGCGGCGCGGAGCAGGTGACGAATCCAATCCAACACCTGAAAGGCAAGAACTGCATCTATCGTACTAACTGCCCTGGCAAAGCCTACTACGCGCAATTGCTCAAAGAGTTCAACCAACTGGCTGTAGCGGGTGCGTTCGAGTCGGCCGATTTCAACAGGTTGAGGCAGGCCTTTGCGTCTGAAGTCTTGAAGCTCTCAAAGCCTGCTGTGGAAATCGCCGCATCGCCGTTCGTTGCCAGCCAGACAGCTATCGTTGATGGCAAACCGTCCGTGTTTCTGGCAAACTTCAAAGGCCTGAAGTCCAAGGAAGTTGCCCGCCAAATCCCGGAGCAAAATATCAAGGTAGCCTTCACGGCGAAGAAGCCCGGTGCGATTCTCTTTCTTCCATTCCTCGGCCAACCGCAGAAAGTACGCGCGAACTTCCAAGGCGGAAAGCTTTCTTGCGAACTGCCCGCTGTCGAAAAGGGCGCTGTCGTCTGGATGGAATAGAAAGGAGTCATATGAGATTCCTAGCTGTAGCCTCTCTTTGCATCTGCTCAGTTCTCGCCCAGGCTAACTCGTTCTACGTGTCAACAAAGGGAGACGATGCGAATCCCGGCACTCAAACAGCTCCCTGGCGGACCATTCAGCATGCCGCGGACACCGTGCGCCCTGGCAGTACGGTCAATGTGCGAGGTGGAATCTACGAAGAGCGCGTTACGATAAATGTCTTCGGCAACGCGAATGACGGATATGTCACTTTTCGAAGTTACCCTGGCGAGATCGCCGTTTTGGATGGCGGGCATTTCACGCCTGAAACACGAAGTGGCATGCTTGTCATTCATAACAAGAGCTACATTCGGGTCGAAGGATTTGAGATCCGGAATTACCGAACGGCAGAACATCGTCTCAGTCCCTTGGGCATCAGCGTAACGGGCGGAGGTTCGCACATCGAGCTTCTCCACAACAACGTCCATCACATCGAGAACAATTTTCAAGGACGAGATGCGCCGGGTAGCGGCGGCAACGGATTCGGTATCGCCGTTTACGGGACCGATGCCAAGACCCCCATCAGTGATCTGGTCATCGACGGTAACGAAGTCCACCACCTGAAGACGGGCTCGAGCGAGTCGCTCGTGGTGAACGGGAACGTAACCAACTTCCATATCACCAATAACGTCGTCCACGATAACAACAACATCGGCATCGATGTGATCGGTTTCGAGCGCACGGCGCCTGACCCGGCGGTGGATCAGGCTCGTGACGGTGTCGTGAGCGGCAACCTTGTCTATAACATCACTTCGCGCGGTAATCCGGCCTACGGCAATGATCAGTCTTCCGACGGTATCTATGTGGACGGTGGCACCAGGGTGTTGATTGAGCGCAACATCATTCATCATGTGGACTTCGGTATTGAGTTGGCGAGCGAACACCGCACTCGCACCACGAGCTACATCACCGCGCGCAATAACCTGATCTACGCTTGTAACACCGCAGGCGTGTCGATCGGCGGTTATGGCGCGGAACGCGGCGGCACCGACCACTGCGTGGTGATCAACAATACGCTATACGGAAACGATACGTCCAACACCGGCTCGGGCGAGTTCCAGATGCAATTCAACATGACCGACAACCTTTTCGAGAACAATATTGTCTACGCTGGCGCCCGCTGCCTGATGAGCGCGAGCAAATCTGGGCCTGCCTCGGCCGGGAAGTCCACCGTCACTCTCGACTACAATCTCTACTTCTGCGACTCCGGAACCGCGGCCGGCACCTGGGGCTGGTACCCTGCGAATCTCGTCGGATTCGACAAGTACATCCAGCAGACTGGAAACGACAGACATTCTCGCTTTACCGATCCACGTTTCGTCGACCTCTCAAAGAACGATTTTCACCTGCGACCGGATTCCACCGCAGTCAATGGCGGCGCGACCTCCGATTTACCGGTGGGAGAGCAGGATCTCGATGGCTCGCCCCGAGTCAAGGGCGGAAAGATAGACATCGGCTGCTATGAAAAGCGATAAGCGCGATTCCCCACCGGGCATGGACGTGAATCGCCGCGGTTTTCTCAAAACTGCCGTTGGAGCCGGGGCGGCTCTAACCGTGCCCGATCCAGCACGCCCTGCTGTGTCTTCCAAGATGATCGGCATACAGGTGGGGGCCGTTTCGTTTGTGGATGAGGGTACCGAGAAGGTGCTTGACACGCTCCAGGAGCGAGCATTCGTCAATACTCTCTTCCTCGCCGTGTTCACTTATGGCCGCGGTATTGCCGGCCGCCAGATTCCCGGCCAGCCGCTCCCCGATCACGGCAAACAGGAATACGACCTCAAGTTTCACGGTGGAAATTTCGCTACGCCGCACCCGCAGTATTACCAGAACACCATTCTCAAAGACACGCGCGCACCCGATCACGGCAATCTCGACATTCTCGCCGAAGTCCTCCCTGCAGCGAAGAGACGCGGTTTGAAGACCATCTGCTGGCTGGAGGATGTGTTTCGCGCGGACCTTCCGAATATCGAAAAACTCCAAGAGCGCGATCTTTATGGCCGCAACGCCGAGACGCTGTGTTTGAATAATCCCGACTACCGGAACTTTCTCACGGGCCTGGTAGAAGACTACACGCGCTCGTACGACATTGACGGAATCATGTGGGGCTCCGAGCGACAGGGCGCGCTCTTCGATGGCCTGGGCGCCACGCACGACGATCCGCCCATCGATCCGGGTAACGTGACCTGCTTCTGCCAGTTCTGTCAGGCCAAGGCCAAACAGCGCGGGATCAGTGTGGAGCGTGCGAAACAAGGTTTTCTTGAGTTGGAGAAATTTGTGCGCGCGGCGCGCGGTGGCAAGCGTCCCGTGGATGGTTACTATGTTCAGTTTTGGCGACTCCTGCTGCGCTATCCCGAGCTGGCTGCCTGGGAGATGCTCTGGACCGACAGTCTTCGCGAGACTTACGACGCAATATACAAGACCGTGAAGGCCGCCAAGTCAAAGGTGCCCGTCGGCTGGCACATCTGGCACAATAACTCGTTCAATCCGATATACCGCGCCGAGCAGGATCTCCAAGAGTTTTCAAAATACTCAGACTTTTTGAAGATCGTGATGTATAACAACTGCGGCGGTGAGCGGATGGCGCTCTATGTCGACAATATTGGCTCCACGCTCTTTGGAGACCTGTCTAAGCAGAACCTGCTCGAATTCAACTATGCCGTAATGAACTTTAAAGAGCGTAGCTACGATCAGATCTCCTACACGGGACTTTCGGCGGATTACGTATTTCGCGAGACCAAGCGTGCGCTCGAAGGCGTCGCCGGTACCCACACCCTGATCTGGCCGGGTATCGACATCGACATTCCCACGGAAACGAATCACAGCAAAGCGACGCCGCAAGCGGTCAAAGATGCTGTAATGGCAGCTTTCCGCGCCGGCGCGCCGGGCGTGCTTCTCTCCCGCAAGTATTCCGAAATGAAGCTCGCAGATCTCAGCGGTGCAGGGGATGCCATACGAGAGCTGAAACTCAGCTAAGAAATATCTTTGGTGCGAGTTGGCCTCTCAGCCCGTGATCCGCCGAAATTAGAGTAGCGCACCGGTCCCGCGCGCGCACCGCTACGTGAGAAAATGTAGAGGAACGTTTTTATCCCATGGTGCGCGACGGAATCTATTATGGTGCTGGTTTTGCCGCTGCCGGTGTGGCGGTGGCCTGGCTACAGCCGTGGCTGGCTCTCCCGTTGTTCGTGCTCGGCGCATTCTGTCTGTACTTCTTCCGCGATCCCGAACGCGAGATCCCCCGTGGCCCGGTAGCGGTGTCTCCAGCCGATGGCAAAGTGGTTGCTATACGCCCGGAGGGCGGTTCGCAGAGGCGCGTTAGCATCTTTTTGAACATTTTCGATGTGCATGTAAACCGCACACCCATTGCCGGCACCATTACCGGCGTTCAGTATCAGAAAGGACGATTTCTGGTTGCCAGCAAAGAGAGGGCGTCGGCGGAAAACGAGCAGAATACCGTCGAGGTAGCGGGCGATGGCACAAGTGTGGTCTTTAAGCAGATCGCTGGTTTGATCGCGCGCCGCATCGTGTTTAACAAAAAAGCCGGCGATCGCGTAGCCGCTGGTGAGCGAGTTGGGCTCATCAAGTTTGGCTCGCGCGTCGATGTCGTCTTTGGTCCCGAGTGGGACATCCTGGTCCGGGAAGGAATGCGTGTGTCCGCCGGATCCAGTGTGCTGGCGCGCCGGAACGATACCCAGCGCCCACGCGAGTCCTCCGCCGAAGTCGGCAGTCTGGAGCCTGTTGCATGCCAGGGATGAGTCTCAAGCAACGATTCATTGACCCACGATCGCCCGATCATCGTCCGCCGCGCGCCGCCTATGCGCTGCCCACGCTCTTCACGGCGGGCAACATTTTCCTCGGTTTCGTTTCAGTCATTCAATCTTTGCAAGGCGCTATGGCCGCGCACGACGGCACTTCCGGGGCCGAGCATCACTTTGAGATCGCGGCTAAAGCCATTGGCTTGGCGTTTCTGTTGGATGGCCTGGACGGGCGCATCGCGCGAATGACCAACACCGCCAGCGACTTCGGCCGGGAGATGGACTCGCTCGCCGACGTCATCAGTTTCGGGATTGCGCCCGCTGTGCTGGCTTATGTATGGGGCGTGCAGTTCATCGATCCTGGCCTTACCCGCACGCTGCACGATCAACTCGTGGGCGTGGGGAGTTTTTTCACGTTCCTGTTTCTTCTCTGCGGATCCGCGCGCCTGGCACGCTTCAATGTCCAGAAAAATCCAATTCCGAAAAATCCCGGGCGCCCGCATCGTAAGTATTTCGTGGGTCTTCCCATCCCGGCGGCTGCCGGCATGGTCGCTTCCGTGGTTTACGCAGCGGATTCCGAGCCAATCGTCTTTTGGCCGTTCGCTGTTGCCTGGATGGTGTTGCTGGCGCTGCTCTCTTTCCTGATGGTCAGCACCTGGCGCTACTACAGTTTTAAAGACTTGAACCTGACACGCCCGCGTACGCCACTAACCGTGATTGTGCTTGGCATCCTGATAGCGCTCATCTGGCTCTATTCGCAACCCGTGCTGGTGGCTTGTGCCGCGTGTTATGTGGGGAGCGGTATCGTCATCCGCATCGGTGGCATCATCCGCCGTCACTTACGGCCCACGCCTCCCGGACAGCCGGAGCACCAGGTTGGCTAAAGGCGAATCGCTGGCACTCATCGGCAGCGAAACCCTGCTGGGGCGCGAGATTCGTGACCTGCTGTCTGGCAGTATCTTGGGCCACGAATTGCGGCTCATCGCGGCGGAGAGCGAAGAAGCCGGCAAACTCACCGAGCAAGCGGGGGAGCCCGCTCTGGTCACACCGCTCGCGGCAGAGACTCTCGAGTTCGCCCAGTCGATTTTTCTGGCGGGCGCCGTGGAGTCGATCGAAAAGCTTCGCCAGCTTGCGCCGCGTGCCCACCTCATCGATCTCACGTATGCGACGGAGGACTTACCCGATGCACGGTTGCGCGCCCCGATGGTCGAGCCGGCCGGGTACCGGCCTACGTCCGATGCCATCCATCTCATCGGTAACGGCGCCGCGATTGCCATCGCCTTGGTGTTAGGCCGTCTGCACGCTTCCCACCCGATGAAGCGGGCGCTGGCCCATGTCTTCGAGCCGGCGAGCGAGCGCGGCGCGCAAGGCTTGGACGAACTCCAGCAGCAGACGGTGGGCTTGCTTTCCTTTAAAGGCCAGCCGAAACAGATTTTCGACGCGCAGCTTGCGTTCAACATGCTGGCGCGTTATGGCGAAGAGTCTCCGTTCGCTCTCCAGGATGCGGAGTTGCGCATCGAACGGCACCTTGCCACGCTACTGGCTGCTTCCGGTGGAGCGCCGATTCCCTCGCTACGCCTCATCCAGGCGCCGGTTTTTCACGGCTACAGTATTTCGCTTTGGGTCGAGTTCGACCAAAACCCTGGTGTTTCCGCCATCGAAGAAGCGCTTGAAGGCGAGCCCGTTGATCTCCGCGCTGGCGATGCCGAACCCCCGAATGTGGTGGGCATTGCCGGCCAGGGCGGATTGGCTATCGGCAACATCGCGCTGGATCGCAACCACTCTCAAGCCGCTTGGCTCTGGATTGTGGCCGACAATCTCCGCCTCCGCGCCGAAAACGCCATAGCCGTGGCGCAAGCATTCCTATGAGCCGGGTCCGCTCGCTTTTGTCGTTTGCCTCTTGCCTCTTGTCTTTTGCCTTCATCTCGTGCGGCTACCACGTCGCCACGACCGGTACCAGCAGCGCACTGCCTACGACACTCAAAACCATCGCCATTCCCGCTTTCAATAACGTGACGGTCCGCTACAAACTAACCAGTTTCTTGCCAGAGGCCATCACCCGTGAGTTCATTTCGCGCACTCGCTATCGCGTGGTCAACGACCCGAAGGATGCGGACGCCGTACTCACCGGCGCCGTTCTCCGCGTCGACTCTGTTCCTCTCACGGTCGATCCGAAAACGGGCCGCGCGGCATCCATCCAAGGCATTGTCACCATGCGGCTCACGCTTCGCGATCGTGCCACCGGCGCCGTTTTGTTTGAGAATCTCAATTTCCAGGCACGCCAGACGTATGAGATTGCGGTCGACCCCAATGCCTACTTCGATGAAAGTGACGTAGCCATGGATCGGCTGAGCCGCGAGGTCGCGCGGTCGGTGGTATCCGCCATCCTGGAGAACTTCTGATGACGCCCGCGCAGTTTCTGGGCCGCATGCAGCGCAAAGAGATAGCCCCCGCGTATCTGTTTCTTGGTGCGGAAGCTTACCAGGGCCGCAGGTGCCGCCAAGCCCTGCTCGATGCTGCGCTTGGCCCCGGTGACCGCGAGAATAGCCTTGCGCAATACGACCTCAGCGAAAGCTCGCTTGCACAGATCGTCGATGACGCCCGGTCGCTTTCATTATTCGCTTCCGAGCGCGCGATTGTTGTTACGAATGCCGAAGCCGCCCTTCCGCGCCAGAAATCGGATGAAGAGGACGATCCCGGTTCCGCGACCAGCGCCGCCGACTTGGCCGCTTATCTGAAAGATCCCTCTCCCGGTGTCACATTACTATTTCAGGCCACGCGCTTCACTTTCGAGGGCGATGACAAAAAGAGAATCGAGCGCGTGCGGAAGTTCTACGCCGCTATTCCCAATACCGTGGAGCTCGATGCCTTCTCCATGGATGAAGCCCGCACGGAGTCACGCCATCTGGCGCAGCAAACCGGGCTCGCTATCGATGCTGCGGCTCTCGATCTGCTGGTCGAGGCTTTGGGCGGTGACGTCGCGCGGATTGCCGTTGAGATCGATAAGCTATATCTTTATAGCGCCGGCCGCAAACCGATTTCGCTCGACGACATCGCCGCTCTGGTTCCCGACGCGCGATCAGCTACGATCTTCGCGCTCGTGAATGCGCTGGGCCGCCGTGACCGTACGCGCGGACTTCAGATTCTGGATACTTTGTGCCGCGAGGGCGAGTATCTGCCGCTGGCTCTGTCGTTTCTTTCAACGCAATTCCGCATGGCCCTGGTATCAAAGGAGAGCGGATTGCGCAGTCCGCAACAGATTCAAGGACACTTCTCGCGTTCCGGCGTTCCCATGTGGAACTCTCGCGCCGAGCAGGTTTTTCAAACGGTGTCGAAGTTTTCCCGCGAGCAGTTGGAGCGCGGAATGAAACTCATCTTCGCCGCGGACCGCGACCTGCGCAGTGCTCGGCCGGACGACCGTATCGTAATGGAAAGATTTGTGTTGGAGCTTACCGCGTAGCCAGCGCTTTGACGCGCAGGTGCAGGCTCGATTTGTAGCGTGCCGCGGTGTTCTTCTTGATTACGCCCAACTTAGCCGAGCGGTCGATCACCGAGAAAGTCTCCGGCAGCGCTTTGAGGGCCGCGGCGCTGTCTTTGGCCGCAATCAGGCGCCGTATGCTGCGGATTTGGTGACGTAACCGTGTGGAATTGCGCCGGTTAAATTCGGTCCGCCGCTCCGTCTGTCTGACCCGCTTTAGAGCGGAAAAATGGTTTGCCATAACGGTAACTTACAATCCGTTAGGATACCACACTCTCGTTTGTGATATTCTCGAATCGTCCTGAAAGCCCTTTGGTAGCAATATGGGAAGCTGGTGAAAATCCAGCACGGCCCCGCCACTGTAAGCGTGGAGGACCGGTCAAAATCAAGCCACTGTTCCCGCAAGGAATGGGAAGGCCGACCGGCCCGAAGAAACGCAAGTCAGGAGACCGACTAAGGGGATTCGGCAGCATCGCTGCTGAACCAATTTCAGGCGTGAAGTCCGGCAGCGGAGGGCTGCTTGAATATGTCACGTCCACTTTCATTCAGTGTTTTTCTTCTCGCGTGCGTGCTGCGCGCGGAAACCTATCAAGGCAAAGTTGTTGATCCATCCGGAGCCGCCATCGCCAATGCAGGCGTAGCGGCCGTAAACCGGTTGGGAGTGGTAGCGCGCGCGGCCACCGATTCCGCGGGCGCTTTTCAAATCGCGGTTCCGGAAACTGCCGGCGTGAATCTGCTCGTCACCGCGCCGGGATTCGAAACCAAAACCGTTTCGCTCGCAGATGCTGCTGCTATTACGCTGAACATCGCCCCGCAGAATGATTCAGTCACGGTTGCCGGCACGGTCATGGATATTCCATTGAGCCAACAGGGGTCGAGCGCGAGCGTCATCTCGCGCGAAGAAATTGCCGAACGGAACGAAGCCCTGGCCATCGATTTGATCCGCGACCTTCCGGGGGTCAGCGTTACCTCCACGGGTTCGCGCGGTGCCGTCAGTTCGCTGTTTATTCGCGGGGGAGATTCGGATTTCAACCTGGTGCAAATCGACGGCGTGCCGATCGACTGGGTCGGCGGCTATTCGGATTTCTCGCCCATCCCGACGGATTTTCTCGATCACGTCGAAGTCGTCCGCGGGGCGCAGTCAGCCGTTTATGGATCCTACGCTAATAGTGGCGTCGTCAATTTCGTGACGCGGCAGCCGGAGGATAAGTTCACAATTGACGCGCTAGCGGAAGGTGGCAGCCATGACGAGCGGCGTTTTGCGTTGGGCGGCTCGGGGACGCTGGATGGTTTCGGCCTTGGATTGTATCTCTCGGAACTGGATGATAACGGCCCGGTTCCCAACAGCGGCTATCAGGACAGAAACGTATTCACTTCGGTGATGCGAAACTTCGGCGGCCAGAGTTTCGCAGCGCATGGCACCTTCAATGCGAGTGAGGCGGGCCAACCAGGCCCGTACGGATCCGACCCGGAGCACCTGTACGCGGGGCTCGATCTGATCAGCAAAGACCGGTTCGACCGTTCGGAATACGGCGCGCACTACCAGATCGACGTCTCGCCGCGAGTGCGCGAGGAACTGTTTGCGAACCTGTTCTGGAACAACAGCTACTACATCAGTCCGTATGGCGACAGCTTCGAGAATGATTATCGCGGGCAGTTAGAAGAGCGGACGGTGGTAAATGTGTCGTCGTTCTACACCACGGCTGTTGGTTACGTTTTTTCGCGTGAGGAAGTGAAGAATACTTTCTTTACAGACACCAGCTCGGTGCTCACGCCGATCCAGCGGAACCAGCAGGGAATCTACTGGGAGAACCGGTTCCAGTTTCGTAAGCGCCTGTTCCTCAACCTGGGGGCGCGCGGGGAGGTTATTCAAACCGCGCGCATACCTGCCGACCTTCCGACGCGCCCGGAGTTTCCGGCCGACACTATCACACGGATCAACCCGAAAGTCGCCGTTGCGTACGTACTGAGGGAGGGAACGAATGTGCACGCTTCGGGCGGCACAGGCATCCGGCCTCCCGACGGCTTCGAGCTCGCGTTCACCAACAATCCCAATCTCAGACCGGAACGCACCAGGACTTTTGATGCAGGCGTGGAACAACGGTTATTTCGGAATCGCGTTTCGCTCGATGCGACTTACTTTTACAACCGCTTCTACGATCTGATCGTCTCGACGGGCGGCTCGCTCACGCATCTCAGCAGCTTCGAGACGGACAATCTGGCCAACTCGCGCGCACAGGGCGGGGAATTCTCGGTGCGCATCCGGCCCACGCGGTCGGTATCGCTGGCCGGCAGTTACACGCTGCTCGACTCGGAAATCCTGTCGCTCAATGGTTCGACAGGTTTGGCGCAGCAGTATTACCAGGTGGGAGAACCGCTGATTCGCAGACCCCGCAATTCCGGCACGATGGTCGCGACATTTTCCCGGGGCAGGCTTTCAGCGGATGTAACCGGATATTTTCGCGGTAAAGTGCTGGACGTGGAACCCAATTACGGTGCGTCCGCCGGATTGTTTAATAACCCGGGCTTTGCGAATTTCGGCGTGAACGTCAACTATGCGCTTTCTCATGGCGTCACGCTTTACGGCAACCTGCGGAATGCTCTCAACTGGCATTACGAGGAGGCGTTTGGATTCCCGTCGCCTTTCCTTAACTTCGTGAGCGGGGTGAAATGGAACTTTTCGCCATCCAGGTGAGTGCGACAATGTTTAGCGTGAAGTTCGATGATCCTCGGCTGGCGATTAACCGCGTGTACACGCGCGGCGGCGACCGCGGCGAGACCAGCCTGGCCGGCGGGCAACGCATTCCGAAAGATGCACTGCGTATCGAGGCCTACGGCACCGTGGATGAGTTGAATTCCTTCATCGGCATGGCGCGCGATACCCTGGAGAGCTTAACATCCGAGCATCCGGCAATGGCAGAGCTGGACGGGATTCTGAAGCGCGTGCAGCATGAGTTGTTCAACGCCGGCTCGATTCTGGCGACGCTGCCTGAAGATGTGCATCCGCGGCAGGCCCGGGTAACCGACGCCGAGATCGCGCAACTGGAACAGGAGATCGACCGCATGAACGAGGGCTTGCCGGCGCTACGGTCGTTCGTGCTGCCGGGAGGCTGCCGGTTGAACGCCGAACTGCACGTTTGCCGCACGGTTTGCCGGCGGGCCGAGCGAATTTGCGTAGCGCTGGCGCGCGAGGAACCGGTGGACGACGCGATCGTCCGGTATCTGAACCGGCTGAGCGACGCTCTGTTTGTCTGGAGCCGGCGGGTCAGTCATACACTGGGAGTACAAGAGATTTTGTGGGAACCGAACCGCGCCGCTTCCGGGCAGCGCGAGAATCAGAGTTGAAGGAGAAGCGATGGAGAACGTGAACCGAAGACCGCTGGCATTGACGCTGGCCGTAGTGGGCGCACTCGCCCGGTTGGTGCCGCATCCATGGAATTTCGCGCCCGTGGGCGGCGTGAGCTTGTTCGCGGGAGCGCGATTGCGCGGCTGGCAGGCGTACATGGTGCCGATCCTGCTGATGCTGGTAACCGATCCGTTTCTGGGCGGCTACGGGATTGCCACGCCGTTTGTCTATTTGAGTTTTCTGATCAACGTGTGGATTGGCCGGCGTCTGCGGACATCGGAAAGCCCCATCAAGATCGGCGCGGCGGCGGCGATTTCAAGCGTGCAGTTCTTTCTGCTATCCAACTTCGGGGCTTGGCTGGGATATTATGCGCACACGTGGACCGGACTCGCTTCGTGCTATGTGGCGGCGATTCCGTTCTATCCACGCACGCTGTTGGGAGATCTGCTGAGCACCGGCATCCTGTTCGGCATGCATGCCGTGCTGAGCCGCACGGTCTACACCCGCGAGCGCGTGGCACAAGCAGCTTGAAGCGTGCTCTGGTTTCCTGGAGCGGCGGTAAGGACTGCGCGTGGGCGCTCGAACGCCTACGCGGATGGGACGTCGAGATCGTCGCGCTGCTCACGACGATCAACGAACGGTTCGACCGCGTGTCTATGCACGGAGTGCGCCGCGAGCTGGTGGAAGAACAGTCACGCTCAATAGGTATTCCGCTCTGGGTTGCACCGCTGCCTTGGCCCTGTTCGAATGATCGCTACGAAGAAGTGATGGCCGCGATGTGCAGGCGGGCGGTGGATGCCGGCATAGACGCGGTCGTGTTCGGCGATCTGTTTCTCCAAGATGTCCGTTCCTATCGCGAGCGCATGCTGGCTGGGACGGGACTGGAGCCGCTTTTTCCACTGTGGAAGGCGCCGACCGCGGCACTCGCTCGGGAGATGCTGGCCCACGGTCTGCGGGCGCGGATTGCGTGCATTGACCGGCGGGTGCTCGATCGCTCGTTTGCCGGACGTGAGTATGACGCGAGTTTCGTCGCAGATTTGCCGCCCGGTGCCGATCCTTGCGGCGAAAACGGCGAGTTTCATTCGTTCGTATATGACGGCCCTATGTTCCGCCACCCGATCGCGATCGAGCCGGGTGAGTTTCACGAGGATGGCGATTTCACCTTCGCTGATTTACTGTGCCCCGTATCGTCTCACTGATTTCAAGCGCGACGGAGATTGTCCACGCGCTCGGCCAGACTCCGAACCAAGTCGGCCGTTCGCACGAATGCGATTTTCCCCCAGAGGTGGCAGCGCTTCCGGTGTGCACGAAGCCGACCATCGACATCTATGCCGACAGCCGCGAGATCGATCGCGCGGTGAGAGATCGTGTACGCAATGCGCTCTCCGTTTACGATGTGTTCGATGATGTGCTCGAGCAGTTGCAGCCGACGCATATCATTACGCAAACGCAGTGCGAAGTGTGTGCGGTCAGCCTGCGCGATGTGGAACGCTCCGTTGCGATGCGCCTGGCAAGCAAACCGCAGATTGTTTCGCTGACCCCGAATTCGTTGGCGGACGTTTGGGATGACATCCGCCGCGTGGCCGCGGCCATCGGCATCGAGGCTCACGGCGAAGAAGTGATTGCCTCGTTGCAGGCGCGCGTGTGCGACATCTCGGCAAGAGCGGAAGCCGCCGGGGAGCGTCCGCGCGTTGCCTGCATCGAGTGGACCGAGCCGTTGATGGCGGGCGGCAACTGGATGCCGGAACTGGTCGCGATGGCCGGCGGCGTGAATTTGCTGGGAGAAGCGGCGAAACACTCGGGGTACATCACCTGGGAACAGGTCCTGGCGAGCGATCCGGACGCAATTATCGTGGCGCCGTGCGGCTTCGACATCCCACGCACCAGGGACGAGATGCGCTGGTTAACGGAGCGGGCCGAGTGGCCGTCTCTCGCTGCTGTGCGGAACGGCCGTGTCTTTTTGGCGGATGGCAATCAATACTTCAACCGGCCGGGACCGCGGCTGGTGGAGACGCTGCGAATCATGGCCGAGATTCTGCATCCAGGAGTATTTGAGCCGACGTTTGAGGGAGCGGGCTGGGAGCGATTGGGCGGTTGAGGCGCCTCTTCCCTTCAGATCGAATTTACACTTCGCGTTTCTTTGCCCAGTGCACGGCAATACCACCCAGCAGAAACCGGCGTGCGTTGACCTTGGTGAAGTCCGCGTCGCCCAGCATGGAAGAGAACGTTTCAACGGTCAGGAAGTTTCGGAGTGAATCAGGAATGTAAGTGTAGACGCGGGCGCGGCCATGCAGCACGATACCCCAGACGGCGCCTTGCGCGTAAAGGTAACCCAGGTAGATCCGGCGCAGCCACGCGTTTTGCGGGAGAAAGAAATCCAGGCTGACCAGGGCGCCGCCCGGTTTCAACACGCGATGCACTTCCTGAAGTGCCGCGCTCAACCGCGGAAAATTCCGAAGCCCGTAGCCGATGAACACGGCGTCGAAGCATGCCGATTGGAACGGCAAGATAGCGGCGTCGGCGCAGGTCGAGTCCCGAAAATTTGCCAAACGCAGCATGGGCTCGGTGAGGTCGACGGCCACAATTTGTGCGCCGGAACATTGTGCTCGCGCCAGCTTGCCAAAGTCGCCGGTACCGCAGGCGAGGTCCAGAACTCTGGCACGTGACGGCAGGTTGGCACGCATGACGGCCATCCGCTTCCAGCCGCGATCCATGCCGAAAGAAAAAGCGCGCGTGATGAAGTTGTACTTGGGCGCGATCGTGGTGAACAGATCGCGCATCAGGCGCGGATCCTGCTGTTCGGCGGGGCGAGTCAAATGCAGCCGCGATTATAGCAACGCGTGTGTTTCGAAGCGCGATGTTACGTGTTTGGTTACGCGGCCGGCGTGCGGCGCTGGCGCGCGGCCACGCGGGGTGGTTCGACCACGGCGCTGGCAGCCATGATCGGTTGCACGTTGGACGAAGCTTCCGCCATCTGCATCATCGCGTACGCCGGCATATCTTCCGCTTCCTTGGCGAAGGTCAATTGGTTCTCGTCTTCATCGAAGTCGACGCGAATCAGGTCTCCACCGCGCACCTGCTGGGTGGCGATCAAGTTGGACATGGGATGGACCAACTCACGATCGATGGCGCGTTTCAGATGCCGGGCGCCGTATTTCATGTCCGTCCCTTCACGCAGCAAATATTCGCGTGCAGGTTCCGTTACCGAGAAAACGAACGGAGTGGTCATCGAGGAATTGAAGATCCGTGTTTGTAGAATTCCCAATTCCAGGCCCAGAATCTTCTTGAGCTCGGCTTGGCCGAGTGGCTTGAACACCACCACTTTGTCGATCCGGTTCATGAATTCCGGGGTAAACTTACGCCGCGCGGCCTCGACACCCGCTCGCGACACCTTATCCGAAGTCTCCTCGTCGAGGATGCCGGATTTGTGCCGGGCTTCGATCTCGGAGGTCGCGAATCCCAAATTGGGTCTCAGAATGGAACCCATTTCGGAAGCGCCCAGGTTGCTGGTCATGAAAATCATGACATGGGAGAAGTCCACGCGCCGGTTGTCGCCGAGCGTCAAAGTGGCTTTGTCCAAAATGCCGAGCAACAGGTTCCAGAGCGAATCGCTAGCCTTTTCGATCTCGTCAAAGAGCACGAAGCTGAGCTTGATTTTATCCGTATGGTACTGATTCAACACTTCTTGGCTCAACAACGGATGAGTTTCCCTATGCCCGAGGTATCCGGGAGGTGAACCGATCAGCTTGGCAATTTCGTGGCTGTGCTGGAACTCAGCGCAGTCGACCTTGATCATGGCACGGGCGTCGCCCACCAGACTCTCCGCCGTAGCTTCGACGAGCCGCGTTTTGCCGGAGCCAGTAGGCCCGAGAAACAGGAAGTTGCCTACCGGTCGACCGGGACTGTTCATGCCCGCCAGATACATCTGGTAGACATTGACAATTTGGTCGATAGCCTGATCCTGCCCGACGATACGCTTGCGCAGATCGCTGTTCAACTTCTCGGCGTCCTGACCGGTTTGCGTCGGATCCAGTTTTTTGTTAAGCCGCACCATATTGCCTCCCACTCGCTCAGACCCAGTTCGCCAGATACTCACGCTCTGGATTGAGCAACTACCATGCCAACTCGGTCGCTCCTCCTACTTCTTTGGTTTTAAAGGCCTCATCTCAATTCGGCTCACCAACGTGCGCTCCGGCAAATGCAGCAGGACCGACACCACTTCGGCGACATCGGCCGGAGCAATCTTCCACTCCGCCTCACTTGCTTTGCCGGAGCCGAACTCGGTGTCCACGCTTCCCGGCATGATGTAACTCACGCGCACGTTGTCATACCGGTGATCGAGCATCAGTGCCTCACTAAAACCGTTCAGCCCGAACTTCGACGCGTTGTAGCCCGCGCCCCCCTGGAAGGCGTTCTTCCCTGCCAGGCTACTTATATTGATGATGTATCCTCCGCCACAATTCCTAAATCTTTGTAAAGCCTCGCGAGAACAGTAGAAAACGCCCGAAAGGTTGAGGTCGATCATGCGGTGCCAATCTTCGATTGAGAGTTCCGCGGTGCGGCGGAAGACACCCAGGCCGGCGTTGTTGATCAATATGTGGAGAGCTCCGAAGTTGGCGTCCACGCTTTGGAAGAAGCGGCGCACGTCTTCGGGCTTGGAGATGTCGGCGGCTTCACCGTAGACGGTTCCACCGGTGGCCGTTTTTAGCTCTTCAGCCACGTGTACAACGGTGTCGTGGGACCGTCCACAGATGGCCACGGAAGCTCCCTCACGAAGCAGCCGCTCGGCAATGGCGCGGCCGATTCCACGGGTGCCGCCTGTCACAATCGCTACTTTTCCGGCAAGAAATTGACTCATTCCTCCATATTAGGTGCTCCGAGGAAATTTCCGTTGCGTTTCGCTCTGTTAAAATACAAACAGAAAGTACTGCATGACGCCCGCCGCGCCGACCGCCACTTGGCGGAGAGTTTGCGAGGAATACTTCTCGCGCCTGATCGAAGACCTCGAGCAAGGGGTCGAATCCGAAGTCGAATCGCGGGTCACCGCGGCCATGGAAGCCACAGTGCGCGGTGCGGTTGTCGACGCCATCGGCGAGAGCCGCCGAGCTTTGGCCGAGGAGTTGAACCAGGCGGTGCGGCGCTTGCGGCAAGCCAAGGACACCGACGAACTTTACGCGGTCCTGTTGGACGCGACCGCGCCGTTCTCGGAGCAGGCGGCCGTTTTCTCGATTCACGAAAAAGAAGCGCGGGCGGAACGTATGCGACGCCCGGCCCAGGTTCATGCCGGGGATGGCGTGGCGTCGGCTAACTTGCCGGCTCTTGCATTCCCGGTTTCGGAAGCTGCGGCGTTCACTACCGTACTGGAAACGCGCGACCCGGTTGTGGCAATGAGCACTTCGACCGAAGTTTCGCCCGCGCTGGTTAAGCTATTCGCCCATAAGCCGGACGAGCGTGTCTATTTGTTTCCTCTGGAAACGGGCGGGACGGTGGTGGGGATCTTCTACGCCGCCTCGCGCGTGCAGGCGCCCCTGCTCGAGCTGCTGAGCGAGGTTGCCGGGCTGCGCCTCCAGGCGTTCACGCAGGTTCCGGCGGTCGTGGCCGTCGCAGCGGCAGCAGCTATCCCGGCGGCACAGCCGGCCCCATTGGTTACGATTTCCAACCACGTTTCCCCAAAACCGGAGGCGGCGCCGGTAACAGGCTCTGAGAATCATCAGCCCAGGCAGCACAAAGAATGGTGGGACCTTTCGCGGCAGGAACAGCAACTGCACCTGGCGGCGCAGCGTTTTGCGCGGGTGCTGGTGGCGGAGATGCGGCTGGCTACGGCCGAGCAGTTCCGTTCGGGCCGCGCGGCGCGCAACATATATGGCGCGCTGAAACAGCCGATCGAGGAAGGACGTCAGAAGTTTCGGGAGAAACATATGAACGTGTCTCCCACGATGGTGGACTACCTGCACCTGGAAATGGTGCGCAGCTTGGCCGATGATGATCCAAACAATCTCGGACCGGAGTATCCCGGCCCACTCGTGTAAGGGCGCGGCGGCGCTGCTGGTTGCGCTCGCCTGTGCGCTTCCCGCTGCGGCTGCGGGGAGCAGTTTGCCCGCCATGGTGAAAGCGTACCGGGAAAAGCCCAGCATCGCGCGCCGTGCCGCGATCGAGCGATACGCCGCTCAGCACCCGAACGATCAGGATGGGGCACTGGCACGGCTGGCGCTGGCAGTGGCGTCGTTCGAGCAACAGGATTACGTGCGTACGATTCACAATCTGAAGGCGGCTCAGTCACGCCTGGCGAAAGTGGAAGATTACGCCGTCTACTATCTGGCGGCGGCGCAGGTGCAGGCGAAAGATGAAGGCAGTGTTCCGCAGGAGCTGGAACGCATCCAGAATCGCATCGCGCCATCGCCGTTGGCAGGGAAGGCCACGGTGCTCACCGCCAAGGCGTTTATCGATTTGAAGAACCCGGCGGAAGCAGTTCGCGTGCTGCGCGAACATTACGACACGCTACCTCAGCCCGACGTAGACCTGACGCTGGCGACAGCGTACGAGGCTGCCTCGGATCCGGCGAACGCCGCGAATTATTACCAGCAGGTGTATTTCAATCATCCGGAAACAGAGGCGGCGGAGCGGGCATCGGCGGCGCTTGCGCTGCTGAAGGCGAACATGGGGGCTGCTTATCCCGAGCCGACAGCCACGCAAAGGCTGGAACGCGGCAACCGTTGGCTGGCGGCGCATGAATACGGGCGCGCCAAGCAGGAATTCACGTCGCTCGTTTCCCAGCTTGGCGGCTCCGATCGGGACATGGCGCGCGTAGGCATAGGCATTGCCGATTACCAGCGCGGCGAGGTGCCGGCGGCTTATCGCTATCTGGAATCGCTCAACCTCGACCGTTCCGAAGCCGAGGCCGAACGGCTGTACTACATCGGCGAATGCCAGCGCCACATGAACGCGCCCGATGACATGCTGGCGACGGTGAAAAAGCTGTCGAGCGAATATCCGAAATCGCCGTGGCGCCTCAAGGCGCTGGTTTCCGCCGGCAACTGTTATCTCTTGCAGAATCGGCCGGACGTATACGAAGCGCTTTACAAAGCGGCTTACGAGAATTTTCCTGATGATCCCGCGGCGCCGGCATGCCACTGGAAGGTGGCTTTTTCGGATTATCTGCACCGCCGCAGTGAAGCCGCCGTCCGGCTGCGCGAACAGATCGAGCGATATCCGGGGGATGCGCGCACCACCGCTTCGTTGTATTTCTTAGGCCGGTTGAACGAGTCAGACAGCGACTTTGCGGGCGCCAAGGCTTATTACCGCAAGATCGTCGACATTTACCCGAACTACTACTACGCTACGCTTGCCAAGCAGAGACTGGCGGATACGCGAATCGTGGCCGCGCAGCCATCGGCAAAGGTCGCGGATTATCTTGTGAGCGTAGAATTCCCGGCGCGGCGCACGCCGGCGGACCGCGAACCCACTGCGGTGACCAGGCTCCGCATCGAGCGCGGCCATCTGCTGGCGGCAGCGGGGCTCCAAGATTTGTCGGAAAGCGAATTGCGCTACGGGGCGCGGCACGATGGGCAGCCCGAGCTGCTGGCGATGGAGTTGGCGCGAAACGCCGACTCGCCCTATCAGGGTTTGCGTTACATGAAAGCCTACGCTCCCGATTACCTGGCCACGCCGTTTGAGCAGATGCCGCGACGGTTCTGGGAACTGCTGTTCCCCATGCCGTACCAGGCGGACCTGGTGCGCAACGCGAAGCTGCAAAATCTGGATCCGTACATGGTGGCGGCGTTGATCCGGCAGGAATCGGAATTCAATCCCAAGGCCATCTCGCATAAAAGCGCGTGCGGTTTAACGCAGATCATGCCGGCCACCGGAAGGCAACTGGCGCGGAAGGACGGCGTACGGCGCTTCCGGACGTCGATGCTGTTCCAGCCATCGACCAATTTGAAGCTCGGCTCGCGCTACCTGCGGAGCATCCTCGATCAATGGGGCGGTAAGTGGGAGGAAACGCTGGCTTCCTATAACGCCGGCAAGACGCACGTGGATGATTGGGTCAACTGGGGTTCGTTCCAGGAGCCCGCGGAGTTTGTCGAGACCATTCCCTTCACCGAAACGCGCGAGTACGTGCAGGCGGTGTTGCGCAACGCGGCTATTTACAAGCGGTTGTATGGAACGCCCGCGGCGTCGGCTTCCACTTCCGCGGATTCTCCGACAAAATCCGCACGCCACAGCGGCAAACACAGCCGGTCGCGAGCAAGTTCCGAAACGTAGCCGCCGATCGCTCCTTTCACTCGCGGCTCAGCAAAACAGCTCTCTTGTGGCACCATGGTAACCATGCGTCGCGTGTGTCTCCTGCTTTGCGTCTCGGTGCTTCTCTGCGCGGAGCAGGTGCATCCCATTACCGGCCGGCATATCGCTCAGGTCATGGGCATGGCCGGCGCGGACTGGCTGGTGCGGCCGGAGCGCGAGGCCGAAGAAGCGCCGGATGCGGCACTCGACGCGATCGCCATTGAACGTGGCGCGACCGTGGCGGACATCGGCGCCGGCGCAGGCTACTTCACCTGGCGGCTGGCGGAGCGCGTGGGGCCGGCGGGGAAAGTCTACGCCAACGACATTCAACCTGAGATGCTCGTTCTGCTGCGCAAGAACATCGAAGCGCGGCATCTGACCAATGTCGAAACTGTGCTGGGAGCCGTAGACGATCCCAAGCTTCCAGCCGGCCGAATGGATCTCGTGTTGCTGGTCGACGTCTACCATGAGTTCACTGAGCCTGAGAAAATGCTGCGCAAGATTCGTGAATCGCTCAAGCCGGATGGACGCCTGGTGCTGCTCGAATATCGCAAGGAGGATCCCAACGTTCCCATCCGGCCCGAGCATAAGATGAGCGTTGCCGAGGTTCGCGCCGAAGTGGAACCCGAGGGCTATCGCTTCGAGAAGACGCTGGAAACGCTGCCCCGCCAGCATATCCTGATATTTCGCAAGAGCGTGCAGTGAAGGGCGACCGCTTTCCCTCCGAGCACTCTATCTCCGTGGACCGCGCAACCGGCTTCCGCGTCCACCAGATGACGGCCCACGCCTCCATCAACCATCCGACGTATTTTCTGCAAAGCTCATTCACGCCGGATGGCCGCGTGCTGATCTTCACCTCATACCGAACCGGCAGCGCGCAGTTGTGCGAGATCGCGCCGTTTCCTGATGGCGAGATCCGGCAGTTGACGGATGGGCCTGCGATTCATCCGTTTTCGCCGGCGATTCACCCCGACGGCGGCGGGATCTTCTTCGTGCGCGGCGGCGGGATTTGGGAAATCGATCGCAGCACACTTGAGGAACGTGCGATTGTCGAGTTCCCCGGCGCGCAGCTGGGCGAGTGCTCGCTCGCGGGGGGCGGCGAATGGCTGACGGCCGCCATCAAGCAGGGCTCGCAACAGGGCCTTGTCACCGGGCGCGCAGACGGATCAGACTGGCGTGTGATTCCGTTCCCGCGCACCGTGATTCATCCGCAGTTTCACCCGCTCGAGCCGGAGTGGATCGAATTCTCGTGCGACCCCGCGCCGCGGATGCATCGCGTGCGGCGCGATGGCACGGGTCTCGAGTGTCTCTACCAGCACGGCAATGACGAGTTCGTGGTACATGAAACTTTTCTCGGCCGCACCGGCAATCTCGTGTTCACGGTCTGGCCGCACGCGCTGCGCGTCATGGATTGGACCACGCGCGTGATCCGCACCGTGGCCGAGTTTAATGCGTGGCACATCACGCCCAACCGCGCGGGAACACAAGTGCTGTGCGATACCAATCATCCGGACCTGGGCATTCATTTGATTGATGTGGCGGCCGGCGCGCGCCGTCTCATCTGCCTCTCGGAGGCCAGCAGTCAGGGCACGCAGTGGAAGAAATCGACCTATGCGCTGGCCGAGGATTTCGCGATGGCCGCAGGCGCGAGCGTCGGCCGCGCCCTCAGTTGGATGGAGATGCCGACGGACTCCGTCTATGGCCCGCAGTGGACACATCCGCACCCATCGTTCTCCCCTGATGAGAAGCTGGTGGCATTCGCGAGCGACCGGACGGGATCGACGCAGGTGTACGTGGTGGAAGTTCCTTAACTCACCACCGCAGCTTCAGTTCCGCCTCCAGCTTCTCGTCCGACCGCATCATCTCGTCCCAAGTGACGAGCCGCTCCTGATACGCTGCCATGCGGCCAAGGATCGCGGTCAGATTGCTTTCGACGGCCTGGTCGGCGTTGTTGACCGGCTTGCCCGTGCGAACGGCTTGGACGAATGTCTTCACGTTGACGATGGCGCCTGATCGGAACGTGTCGTCCTTCTCCGCGCCCATCCAGGGATCGTCACCGACAATCCGCACGAGTCCGCCGTAATGCGTATCAGCCGTGCCTTTGATACCGACTAGCCGCACGCACAAATCCGAGAATGCCCCATTCAACTGGTGCGAGCTGAACGTGGCGTGAACGTCGCCCGGATACCAGTAATTCACCAGAAAATGATCGTAGGCGTCGCCCGCGTCCCACGGCGTACCCTTCCAATCCGTGGTACGCCCACCGGATCCCGTGGCCTTCACCGGATGCGCGCCGATGTACCAGTTGGCCATGTCGATCACGTGAATGTTCTGCTCGACGATGATATCGCCGCCGAGCACGCGGTCCATGTAAAAGTTCATGATGCGCTGCTGGCCGGGATCCATGCCGGGCGTGCCTTTGTCTTTCGCGGGACGGCCGGCGTAATAAAAGACCTGGGCTAGCGCGGGATTACCCAGATCTCCGCGGCGGATGCGCGAGACGAGCTCCTGAAATACCGGCTGCGCGCGGCTTTGGAAATCTACCAGGAAGGTGAGGTTCTTTTGCGCGGCGGCTTTACCGGTTTCTGCGATGCTGCGGCAGCCGGGAACGTCCACAGCCACGGGCTTGGCGAGATAAACGTGCTTCCCGGCATCGATCGCTTCTTGCGCTTGCAAGGGATGAAAGTAAGGCGGCGTCATGATGATGACAGCGTCGAGCTTCGAATGCGCCAGTTCTTTGTAGGCGTCAGGCCCGTGGTAGCCGCGGCCGGCCTCCACCTGGAACGCGTCGCGGGTCTTATCGAGATGCTCGCGGATGACGTCCGCCAGCGCCACCACGCGCGCCCCGGTGAATTCGGGGAAGAATTTGCCGATCCAATTGCCGCGCCCGCCGCAGCCGACGATGCCGACTTCGACCGCCGAGTTCGCCTGGGAGCCGAAAACGGTTTGAGGCTTGAGAAGTAAAACGCCGCCGGCAGCTTGCAAGAATGTTCGTCGTGGATGCATGTGGATGGCCTCCGGATGACGACATCATATCGCCAATGGAATGCAACAATGCGTTGAAGCTAGTCCGAAGAGCCCTGAGCTTTCTTGATCGCGCGCCAAACGAATAGCAAAACAGCGAGGAGAATGATGGCCGTCGTGCAGCCGCAGAGAACGGCCATCCACACAGGTGCGCCGCTCCGGTAGGCCAGCCAGCCAAAAACGGGGGTTGAGGCTAAGCCAGCTGCCGCGGGTATGAGTGGAGATTTACGCGGCCTCGATTCGGAAAGCCTGGCGCCAGGATTCGATGGCGCTGCCTGCTGATGGAGCATTTTTCGGTAGCCATA